>OATB01000643.1_pt1 | contig 20358 bp, 10 predicted proteins | sample 1494941 | NCBI WGS metagenome assembly OATB01 (sample SAMEA2579931, study PRJEB22360) | human gut metagenome | reverse complement strand
TCTCCCCCATCTTTCCGCACACTACCCATATTACACAAAGCGTCCCTTCCTCAACAAAACCCAAATATAATGCATATCACTAAACACTTCATTCCATAATATGCTTCACCATCAAACTCATAACCTTCCTTAAACCGCTTAACCCCCAAAATTTCCCGCATCATTCTCCTGCCTAATGAAAACGTCTATTTCGTTACCCCAGCAGTTTCAATGACAAACTTTACACTGCTTTCCTTATCATCTGCACTGCCCGCAAATGTCTTATATTCCTTACCCGCATCCAGGACTTTATCCAGTCTGTCGAGTACCCCCTGAATGTCTCCGTCAACTGTATCCTTTAATTTGTCCACGGCTTCTTTATCAAATTTCTTCATACCCTTATTTAACTCTTTAGCACCGTCATACAGTTCACCTACACCGGATACAAGATCCGTTCCACCTTTTGCCAAGGCAGCCGTTCCTGCTTTTAACTGAGTGCTTCCTTCTGCAAGCTTGCCGATTCCATCACTGAGTGCCCCTGCCCCTGCCAACAGCTGGCTGCCACCGTTTACTAATTGTTCACTGCCCTCTGATAGCTTTTGTGCTCCGCTATTTAATTCCCCGCTCTTATCGGTAAGTGCTTTTGCACCCTCTTTTACTGTTTTGCCTGCTTTTTGCAGATCAGAAGCGCCGGATTTTAATTTTTTGCCTTCCTGCTTAATCTTTGCAGATCCATCTTTCAGGGTTTTATCTGCTTTGCTTAATTCAGCGGCTCCGCTTCTAAGGTCTTTTCCGGCTCCCAATACGGCTGATGCTCCATCTTTTAATGCTTTGTCATTGTTTGCCAGTTCAGCAGTTCCTTCTATCACCGTTTTGCTTCCTGCCTGAACCGCCGCTGCACCATCCTGAAGTCCCTTATTATTTTTCTGTAATTCTGCTATGCCAGTTGTTAATTCCTGGTTATTTGCTGTCAGGCCTTTGGCGCCTTCTGTCAATCCGTTTAGTGCCTGGGGAAGGTCTTTTGTCTGTTCAGACAATGTTCCGCTTGCGTCGCCAAGCTTTTCTAATCCGCCTGCCAGCGTATCAGATCCTTCAGAAGCCAGCCGGATGCCGTTTGCCAGTTCCCTTGCACTTTTAGCCAGCTCCTCCATACTTTGGCTGGAGCTGCTCTGTTTGGGCTGATTTTTCCCGTTTTGCTGCCCTTGCTGATTTGACGGGCCTGACTGGTTCGCCTGCTGCTGATTTTGCTGGGATACCAGTGAATTCAGGACGGATTTCTGCAATTCAATACTATTTGTCATTTCCTGTATACTTGCATCCAGTGCCCCGGAATACGTATTATAGGCATCGCTGAATTGTGACTTTAAGAGCTCTGGAACGGAAGAAATCTTACCTCTTACATCATTTAAGGTGCGCAGAACCTCTTCATTCTGGGCAATGGATGACTGAAGGCTTGTGATAGCTCCCGACTGGTCTGTTGACTGGTTAGTTGACTGATCTGTTGATTGATCTGTTGACTGGTCTGTTGACTGGTCTGTATGACCGGATGCAGTATGACCGGCCTGTTCTCCAGCTGCGCTCAAAGACTCTAACACAGATGCCAGCTGGTCACTCTTTTGAGATAATGTTCCCATATTTTCAGACAACTTAGCCGCATTCTCTCCCGCACTTTTGATTCCGCCATCTATGCCCGATATCCCTCCCGGAAGTCCGGACGCGCTTTGTCCCAGCTGTTGTACACCCAAAGCCAGATTTGTGGCACCAGCAACGTATTTTATGGTACCCTCCTGTACTTTTCCGGCGCCGGCAACATACTGTGCAGTTCCTGCTGCAAGCTGCTCTGCTCCTGTTACGTAACCCAGAATTCCGGTTGACAGCTTTTTAGAACCTTCCACATATTGAATGGCTCCTGCTGCTACCTGATCTGCTCCATCTGCATACTTGGCGGCGCCCTCTGTCAGTTTTTCTGCTCCATTTACATACTGTACCGTTCCGTCAGCCAGTTCCGCTGCACCGCTTACATATTGTATGGCACCACCGGACAAAGTATTTGCACCGTTAATATACTGGTTTAAACCGGTGCTCAATGTACCCACTCCTCCGGTATACTGGCTGATCCCGTTTTTCAGTCCGGATGCTCCGGTGTGCAGGGCATCGATCCCTTCACTTAAGGTGTTCAGTCCGGCAATCAGTTCTCCCTTTTTACTGTTCAGCGTTCCGATTCCGTCTGCCAGCTCACCCATTTTTTCATTTATGGTGCCCGTTCCGTCTTTTAAAGTATTGCAGGCATCCTGTAATGTTTTTACTCCTTTCAGCAGATCACCGCTGCCGTTCACCAGTTTTTCTGATGCTGATTTCATATCCTCCAGGGCATCCTTTAAATCGTCCAGGCTGTCAGCCTTATCAAGCCCAAACTCTGACAAGGTATCTGCAGAAGCTACCGTCGCAGTCATCGCAAGTGTGAAATCAGTCGCATCTGCCGTGACATCAAAGGAATCCGGCAAGTCAATATCTTTACCAAAATCTGTATCCTTCAGTTTCAGGGAATCCGACAATCCGGGAAATCCCATGCCGATCACGATATTCTTACTTCCATCTGAGATCACCTTTCCATTTGTGGCCTTTACATTGGTAAAATTTGCAGTGGGAAGGATAATACCTGTCACCATGGTAAACGGCGTATATACTTCTCCGTCTTTTGATTGATTCATATAGGAAAAGTGAATTCTGACTTTTCCGCTTTTTCCCGCCAGATCCTCGGGACTGATTTCTTTTTCATCCAGATAATAAGTCACCTTCACTTCAACGGGAAGGGGCTTATCCGTCTCGCCCTGATAGTAAATATCATTGCCGTTTGCTTCCCAGGTAAGGGTGCTGCCATCCTGCTTATAAGTTTCATCGCCTTTGACATTCTTAATATTCTTAAGGTCTGAGGCATCCTGGATTTCCACATCCGCACCGGAGTTTTTCAGCCAGTCGCTGACAATGACTTTGTCGGAACTTCCATCTGCTTTTGCTTTTACATAGACCGTTTCTTCCTTATCTACATCCTGCTTTTCTGCATTCTTTGCCTCCACGTTTTCCGTTTCCTGTCTCCCGACCTTTTTTCCGGAATCTTTATCGGAAGCATATGCGATACCTGCCTCCGGATAGCAGGTACTCCCTGCTACCATCACCGCAAGTCCGGCTGCAATTGTCTTCTTTAACACTCTATTCTTGTTCATGATTCATATCCTCCTCACTTTATTTTTGCTTTTTGGGTTTAAAACCAATGGATGTGTTTATAATAATTTTATCAAATACAACAAACATAGCGGGTAACACTAAGATCACGACTACCGTACTGATAATGGCACCTCTGGATAGCAGCGTACAGATGGAACTGATCATATCTATCTTGGAATAAAGCCCTACTCCAAAGGTTGCCGCGAAGAAACTGAAACCGCTGATTAATATAGATTTCATGGATGACTGGTGCGCCGTCCTGATTGCGTCCATTTTTCCGGCTCCCCTGCTTCTTTCCCTTTGGTATTTGCTGGTCATCAATATGGCATAGTCTACTGTTGCCCCCAGCTGTATTGTCCCAATTACGATACTTGCCACAAAAGGAAGGGTAATGCCGGCATAATAAGGAATTGCCATATTTACAAAAATCGCAAATTCAATTACCGCTACCAGAACTACCGGAAGGGTAATAGATTTAAATACGATCATTATAATTACAAAGATCGCTGCAATAGATGCTATATTTACATTTTTCAAATCCACATCTGTTACATCCGCCAGGTCTTTTGTCAGCGGTGCTTCTCCTATCACCATCGATTGGGGACTGTATGCTTTAACAATTTCAGTAACATTTGCAATCTGTTTATTTACTTCATCCGTTGCTGTCTTATAATCTGAACAGATAAACTGCACCTCATAGTGATCACTTTTCAGTGTACTCTTAATGTCATCCGGGATCATATCATCCGGAACCCCTGCTCCCACAAAGGAATCCAGGCCAATCGCCCATTTCACACCTGCCACCTGCTCTATTTCATCCAGCATTTCCTGTTTTTCTTTCACATCCAGCCCATTCTTCAACAGGACCATATACACGTTATTCATATGGAATTCATCGCCCAGCTTTTCATTTGCAACGGAACTCTCCAGATCCTGGGGCAGTGATTTGTCAATATTGTAATAAACCTCTGTATGTGCATTTCCGTATGCTGCCGGAATGATTAATATTAGAAATAAGACCATCCAGACCCTGTAATGCCTTGTAATAAATGCCGAAATCCTGTCAAGGCTTGGAATCAGAGATTTATGCTTTGTCTTCTCAATGGGTTTATCAAATATTAATATCAGGGAAGGCAGCAGTGTAACGCAGCAGATAACACCGATGATAACTCCTTTTGACATTACAATTCCGATATCCCGTCCAAGAGAGAATGTCATAAAACAAAGTGCCACAAACCCTGCGATAGTTGTAACAGAACTGCCTGCCACGGACTTAAACGTATTGGAAATGGCATGTGCCATGGCACGGTTCTTATCGCCTTCAAACCGTATCTTATTTTCCTCATAGGTATTTAACAGGAAAATGGAGTAATCCATGGTAACCCCCAGCTGCAATACCGCTGTCAGCGCCTGGGTTATATAAGAAATCTGCCCGAGAAACACATTGCTGCCGAGATTATAAACGATTGCTAACCCTATGCTGAACAGAAACAATACCGGTACTACAAAGGATTCCATTGTCAGGCATAGCACAAGCAGGGAAAGGAGTGCCGCAATTACCACATACACCGGCATCTCCTGCAGGGATAAATTCTTAATATCCGTTACCACGCCGGACATACCGCTGATGAAGCACTGCTTCGAACAGAGGGTGCGCATCTCGCTTACTGCTTTCATCGTATTATCCGCTGAAGTAGTATCATCAAACAGTGCAATCATCATTGTGGCATTTCCCTGATTAAATGCCTCCCGGATGCTGTCAGGCAGCATTTCAATCGGAAAGGTAATATCCATAATGCTGTCATACCAGAGTACATCCTTTACATGATTTACATTTTTAATCTCTTCTTTTAGCTTCACCACATCTTTTGGTTCCATATCTTCCACAATTACCATGGAAAAGGCTCCCATGCCAAATTCATCTACCATGATATCCTGCCCTTTTACTGTCTCCAGATGGTTTGGCAGATAACTTAAAATATCATAATTGATTCTTGTGTGCAGATAGCCAAACCCTGCCGGTATTAACAGCAGAAGGGATAGTATAAAGATAGGAATACGAAATTTTACAATTTTTTTACCAATCTTAATCATCATCCTTTTACATCTCCTTCTTTCATTAAAATGACCACTAGTCATTTGCTTTCAAACATGTTATACTATAAAAGTGACCATTAGTCAATCTTTTGAACATAAATTTAACAATTCTTTTAGAAATAGAACATGTACCATTGACTTTTAGTCACTTCTATAGAATAATAATGGTAATACTTCTATGCGAAGGAGATGATTTTCATGAGTAAATTAGAAAGTAATAAAAAACAAAAAAAAGATGCCCTGTTAAACACCGCCTTTGATCTTTTCATCACAAAGGGTATTCAAAAGACATCTATTGCCGACATTGTTGAAAAGGCTGGTGTAGCAAAGGGAACCTTTTATTTGTATTTCACGGATAAATATGACCTGCGTAACAAATTAATTTCCCATAAAGCTAATCAACTGTTAAGTTCTTCTTATGAGGAAATGAAAACGAAGAATTTTGATACCTTTGAAGAACAGATGATTTTCATGGTAGACAACATCATCAACCACCTGGTTGCAGACAAATCCCTGCTGTTTTTAATTGCCAAGCATTTAAGCTGGGGCATTTTTAAAAATGCCATGACAAGGATGGACAACGATTACGACAAAAATGTATATGAACTCTACGAACAGATTCTGGCAGAGTCCGGACGAACCTTTGAAGAGCCCGAAATCATGATTTATATGATTATTGAACTGGTAAGCGGCAGCATCTACAGTCCTATCTTATATGACCAGCCCGCTCCTATTGAGGTGATAAAGCCTTACATTTATGATGACATCCGGCATCTGATCGGGAAACACAGCAAATAAAAAAGCGATAGTAATTTATCGCTTTTTTATCTGCTGTATTCTATTCCCTTTTACCTATGACTCCACTTGCAATTCAACATCTCTGCTATCCAGTATGCTCATAAATTCTTCTCCGGTAATGGTCTCCTGATCATAGAGGTGTTTTGCAAGTTCATGCAGTTTTCCGATATTCTCTTCGATAATTCTTCGAGCCTTCCCGTGCTGTTCCCTGACAACCTCCACGACCTTTTTATCCACGACTGCTGCCGTATCGCCGGAACACATAAGTGATGTATCACCGCCCAGATATTGGTTCTGCACAGTTTCTAACGCTACCATGTCAAATTCATCGGACATACCGAATCTGGTGATCATTGCCCTTGCCAGTTTTGTTGCCTGTTCGATATCGTTAGAAGCTCCTGTTGTCACCGAATGGAAGACCAGTTCTTCTGCGACACGCCCGCCGGTAAAGGTGGCAATCTTATTTTCAATTTCTGCCTTTGTCATCAGGTTGTGTTCCCCTTCATCTACCTGCATGGTGTAGCCAAGTGCACCGGACGTTCTGGGAATAATGGTAATCTTGGTGACCGGCGCCGAGTGGTTCTGTTTTGCCGCAACCAGCGCATGACCGATTTCATGGTAAGAAACCACCAGTTTCTCCTTATCCGACAACACCTTGTTCTTCTTCTGGTAGCCTGCAATAACCACCTCAACGCTTTCCTCCAGATCTTTCTGGCAGACAAACTTTCTGCCATCCCTGACTGCCCGAAGTGCTCCTTCATTGATCATATTGGCAAGCTCAGCACCGGATGCTCCCGATGCCATTCTGGCAATTGCGTTAAAATCCACATCATCCGATATTTTAATCTTCCTGGCATGTACTTTCAGGATATCTTCCCGGCCCTTTAAGTCCGGAAGCTCCACAGGAACCCTTCTATCAAAACGTCCTGGCCTTAAAAGAGCAGGATCCAGTGAATCCGGTCTGTTTGTTGCCGCCAGAATCATAACGCCTTTTCTGCCGTCAAATCCATCCATTTCAGTAAGAAGCTGATTTAAAGTCTGTTCTCTCTCATCATTTCCGCCCATGCCGCCGTTATCACGTTTTTTACCAATAGTATCTATTTCATCGATAAATACAATACATGGAGCTTTCTCATTTGCCTGTTTAAAAAGGTCACGAACCTTTGCCGCTCCCATACCTACAAACATTTCCACGAATTCCGAACCGGATATAGAGAAAAACGGAACACTGGCTTCTCCCGCCACGGCTTTTGCCAGCAGTGTCTTACCCGTTCCAGGAGGTCCCACAAGCAATGCACCCTTTGGCATGGTTGCGCCGATCTCGGTATATTTACCGGGATTATGCAGAAAATCTACGATCTCAGTCAGAATTTCTTTGGCTTCATCCTCTCCGGCAACATCTGCAAATTTAATACCCGTAGTGGATTCTACATACACCTTGGCATTGCTTTTTCCAAAAGACATGGCATTTCCCATGCCGCCTCCGGCGCCGACCTTGCCCATCATTTTTTTAATAAAGAAAGTCCCGATTCCGTAGAGCAGCACAATTGGCAAAATCCAGGTGAGCAGGAAACTGAGAATCGGTGACATCTGCTGGACAATTTCCCGAGAGAACTTGGCTCCTGAGGTGTACAGCCGGTCAACCAGCTGTGGGTCATACATGGCACCAGTCCGGTAATAATTTGGTTTTTCTGCGTTATCTGAGAATAAAATTTCGTCGCTGGACACTTCTACCTCTTTGATCTGCTTGTTATTCATCATCTCTATAAAGGTTCCGTAATCCACTTCCTGCACTTTAGGCGACAGCAGTTTGGGAAACAAAAGTCCATTTAAAAGAAATATGACTAATACTGCAATCACATAATAAAATATCAGAGGCTTTTTCGACGGCTTTACTTCTTTCATAATCCTTTCCTCCTTATCTGATATAAAAGGCTGCAAGGCAATCTTTTATGTAAGTTAATAGTGAATCTATAGTCTATCTTAGGTGAGGAATTCTGAATTGTCAACGAAGCAAGTGTTAAATATTCATAAATAATTTAGAAAATTCAGCCTTTCACTTTCATTTTAGATACGCAAAAGGGATGGATGCCTGTCCGATGTGAAGGCTTCCATCCCGCAGATACGTATAACGTTATTATTTCTCTCCGGATAACATTTCATTCAATTGTTCTTCAGAAATCACCGGTACCCCAAGGTCCTGTGCTTTCGTCAGCTTGCTCCCGGCATTCTCGCCTGCCAGAACATAAGATGTTTTTTTCGAAACAGATCCTGAGACTTTTCCACCGTGCTTTTGAATCAGCTCACTTGCCTCTGTCCTTCCAAGAGTGGGAAGCGTTCCCGTCACCACAAATGTCATGCCTGCAAACAGATCATCCCCGTCCTCTTCTTCAGCAGTCATATTTACACCGTATTCCCGCAGCCTCTCCATCACTTCCTGATTGACCGGATCCTCAAAGAACCGGCGGATGAATACTGCACTGATTTCCCCTATATCGGAAACTGCAACCAGTTCCTCCAAAGTTGCCTCTTTTAAACGGTCTATGGAACCAAAATGACGCATTAATTCCCTTGCCGTTGCCTTACCGACATTGGCAATCCCCAGTCCGGAGAGCAGACGCTGAGGCTCATTCTTTTTCGCTTCTTCAATCATTGCCAGCAATTTATCCGTATTTTTTTCTTTTCCGATTATACCGGCTTCAATCATTTCATCCCTGTGGTTTTTAAGCACAAAGATATCAGCCACATTTTTTAGATACCCCTGACGAACCAGTTCGATAATGTAACTTTCCCCAAATCCTTTGATATCCATGGCATCCCTGCCTACAAAGTTAATGATATGGCGCTCCAGCTGTGCCGGACAGTTTGCACCGGTGCATTTGATATCAGCCGTGTCTTTTTCACGGACGGCAGGAGAGCCACATACCGGACAGACATCGGGAAGTACATAGCGTTTGGCACCTTCCGGCCTTTTTTCTTTTACGACATATTTGATCTTTGGAATAATTTCCCCTGATTTATAAACGACGATGGTATCACCAAGCCGGATATCCAGCTCATCGATAAAGTCCTGGTTGTGCAGCGTTGCCCTTGCCACACTGGTTCCGCATAATCTCACCGGTTCAAATATTGCCGTAGGGGTAATTCTTCCGGTTCTCCCCACGGAGAGTTCAATTTCCTGCAGTACCGTTTCTTTTTCTTCTGGCGGATATTTATATGCCACCGCCCATCTTGGTACTTTTGAGGTACTGCCCAGAGTTTCACGGTCAGAAAGCCGGTTGATTTTTACGACTGCCCCATCAATATCGTAAGCCAGCGATCCCCGAAGCTCTCCTATTTTCTCAATGGCTGCCCAGACTTCTTCCCCTGTATGGCAGATAGTATATTGGTCAATGACTTTAATCCCATTGCTTTTCAGGTATTCGTATCCTTCCGTGTGGGTTGCAAATGTCCTGCCCTGGGTTTCCTGAATGTTAAAGATAAACATGGAAAGATTCCGTTCCTTCGTTACCTTGCTCTCTAACTGCCGCAATGTACCCGCCGCACAGTTTCTTGGGTTGGCAAACGGCTTCTTGCCCAGTAGTTCCTGCTTTTCATTTACTTCATCAAAAGCGGCGTTCGTCATATAAACTTCTCCGCGGATTTCCAGATATGGAATGGGATGTTTCAGCTTTTTCTTTACATCCTTGATTACCCTGGCATTTTCCGTTACATCTTCTCCCTGGGTAACACCGTCGCCCCTGGTAATAGCTGTAGTGAGGACACCATCCGTATAACGCAGTGCCATGGACAGCCCATCTATTTTCGTCTCTACCACAAATTCCGGATCCTGAAGCTGCTGCCTCATATCCTCTACAAACTGGATTACATCTTCTTTGGAAAAGACATCCTGAAGGCTTAACATCGGGACTCTGTGCTTCACCAGAACGCCTGCTTCTCTTTTTGCGCTGCCCCCCACTTTCTGGGTAGGGGAATCCGGGGTTACCAGTTCCGGATGCTCCTGCTCAATCTGCTTTAACTCCTGCATCAGCTGGTCGTATTCATAATCGGTAATCTCCGGTGCATCCATGTTGTAATAACGGTCTGCATGGTAATTGAGCTGTTCTTTAAGTTCATCAATTCTCTGTTTCATTTTATGGCCTCTCTTTACTGATTCTAAAATCTTCCGCAATGCGCTTCTATGATCCCTTTTGGAGATGAGCTTTTGCCGGTCCATTGCTGGAATCCTGAATCAACCGGTAAAGCTCCTCAATTTCTTTATCCGTCAGTTTACGGTATGTGCCTGCCTTCAGATGTCCCAGATGAATATTCATAATACGCACCCTTACAAGCCGGGTCACTTTGAATCCCAGTGCCTCACACATCCTGCGTATCTGGCGGTTAAGTCCCTGGGTCAGAATAATGCGAAATTGCTTTTCACCCATCTTCTCCACCCGGCATGGTCTGGTTACTGTATTTAAAATGGGAACTCCCTTCTCCATTTGCCGGATAAACTCATCCGTAACCGGGCGGTTCACCTTTACTTCGTATTCCTTTTCATGATAATTTCCCGCACGCATAATTTTATTCAGGATTTCTCCATTATTTGTCATCAGCAGCAAACCTTCGGAATCCTTATCCAACCTTCCAATGGAAAAAATACGCTTGGGATAATGCAAAAACTCCTCGATATTATTGCTTCCCCATTTTTTCTCTGAGGTACAGATAATCCCTACGGGCTTGTTGACAGCCAGCAGGATCATCTCTTCCTCCCTGCTCACTGGTTTTCCATTGACCCGGATATCCTGAATGGGTAAAACCTTCAAACCCATAGCTGCAGTCTGCCCGTCCACGGTTACCCTGCCCTGTTCAATCAGTCTGTCCGCTTCTCTTCTGGAACACACACCTGATTCAGCCAGATATTTGTTCAGCCGGACCGGTTCCTTCTTATCTTTCCCTGAAAATTCTTCCTGCATCCTGTTTTTCATAAATAATCTAAAGCCTGCTTTCTCACTTTATTACATGTCCTCACTATTATATGGTAAATTCAAATGAACTGCAAGAATGTTTTAAAAATCCATACGTTAATTCTGATCGTCTTGCCATCTGAACGCACAGAAAAAAAAAGCGCCACCCTGCAACTGTGATTTCGCTGTAGCAGCGGCGCTTTCTCCTTATTAAGCAAATTCTTTCCTTTTATTTCTTAATTCTAATTCCATCTGAAGTTCTGTAGCCTGTATAATTACTGCTAATCCTTGCCGTTATTTTATAATAGTACCTTTTGCCTTTTTTCACTTTTTTATCGGTATATTGTAAAATACTTCCTTTTGTAATTGTTTTGATTAACTTATAAGTTCCGTTCTTTTTCTCAGACCGATAAATAGCGTAACCTTTTGCTCCTTTATTTTGCTTCCATTGAATCGTTACTTTTTGCCCTTTCTGGGATACGGATACTTTTTTGCTAAATTTCTTAAGCTTTATACTCTTTCCGAAACCTGCCTTGCTTTGTATATATCTGGTCATATCTTTTGGCACTGCAACTGCTGTATATTTTACACTCTTGCCCACATACCGCCTGGTGTCATAGAATTTTCCTGATGTAGTAATTCCTGCTTTTACAGCCTTCTTTCCGCTGACTTTTCGGTAGATTGTATAAGAACGGGCGTTAGATACCTTATTTACACGAACCTCTATCTGTACACCGGATTTCCTTGCAACTGCTGTAACCTTGCTCACAGCCGGTGCTTTTAATGCCTGTTTCTCTGGCTGTACAATCTTTTTTGTCAATCCATCAATTGAAGCACGCAGCTCCTTATAGAGTTCCTCAACGGCTGCCTTGTCCGATTTGCTTATATCCCGGATGGCGTTATTATATGCTTTCATAAATCTGTTCCAGGACTCTGTGGTATAGTCCTTCTGACCAGCCTGAACATACGCTTTCGCTCGTTCTGCTTCCGCCTGCAGCGCCTTCTTTGCCGCTTCCAGCTCCGCCGCATTTTTATCCTGGTCCGTCTCCTGCTTCTTTTCAATCAACAGTGTATCCATCCTGGTTCCTTCGTAGTTTCCATCCTCTACTATGGCTTCCACTTTATAGGTTCCGGGCACATTTGGGAGTGACATAGATCCATCATAAAGAATTTTAACAGTTAATCCTTCCGGCTCAGTTTTAGCAGTAACGGAAGTAACACTTCCTTCTGTCTGTTTTAGATTGCCCAGTGTAATTTTAGCCTCTCCTTTTGCTACTATAACAACTGCTTTTGCTTTTAATTTTTCAGGATTTTTAAAAGGTACATGTTCAGGAAGAATCAATTCTCCTTCCAAAGTTATCATTCCTGCTTTGCCGCCGTTGTATTGATCCAGACTCCAGTTTATATCCACACGAGTTTTCTGACTTCCTGCTGATACTACTACGCTCTTCTGCAACTTCTCTAATAGCGCCTCTGCGGTTGTTTGATACGCTACTGTTACCGGCATCAGCGGTGTTATTCCCGTGATAGCCTCAACAGTATCTTCAAGATCATCAATGGCTGTCTGAAGTTCATTTACACCATCTGTTATTTGTTGCTGACTGACATCTGAGTCTTTCATTAATTCTTCAGCCTTATGAAGTTTCTCCAGCATTTCCTGCCAGGAATCTTGTGTATAGGATATTGGTTTTAATGCCGTGGCTCTGGCAATTAATTCTGCCAGTTCTTTCTTCGCTGTTACCTGCTGTGTTTCCGTGTATTCATCAAATGCATCTACACGGAATATCGGATGTGCAGCACCTGACGGCTGAGTATTTCCAACCAGTTTCAATTCATGAACTCCATCATTAAGATTTAAATCGTAATCCTCACTGTCAAATTTCACGACTCCTCTTGGATTTGTAGCACTAGATGTTTCATAGCAAACCACCTTTGTTATTTCCTTATCATCAATGTAGACTGTCACCACCGCTCCTGTTTGCGCGGATTCTGTGATATACCTGACACGGTTACCTTCAAATCTGAATTTCACCCATGCACCGTCTGTTTTACAAAGTACCTGAGAATTTTCAGACGCATTGTTGATATCCTGTTTTACCCATTGTCCCTCTTTTCCAGCAGACCCGGTTGCTTTCACCGGACCACCGTCAGGATATCCTCCAATCAGTTTCCTTTCGCCAAGCTCTATATCTCCCCAGTTAGCCGGGTCATTGTATACACCTGCATTATCAAAATTTTGAACCGGATAGAATCCGTTTTCAGCTTCTGTCCGCACCGGCTGTCCCCACATATGAAGACCATCAATAGCGGTCAGCAGTGCATCTGCTTTTGCAGCCATCTCCTCATTTGTCAGGTCTTCTGACATTGCATCTTCCAATGCTTCCTGTACGATTACCCAATCTGCCTTTATGTAGTCTTCTTCATTTAACTCGCCTACCCTTGCGATTGCATTTTCCAATAAAATTTCAACTTCCGTTTTTTGTGTAGTAATTTCCTGAAATAAAGCTTTGACGTCCATATCCTGTTTTATATCCTCTATGGTATAGTCATTTACTGCCCCTACAGAATTGCCGTTTATAAGTAAATCCAGAATGATACTGTCTTTATCCGGATTAATCTTAAACTGCTGACTGCCGCCGCCCAGTACCTCTACTACACCGGAAGGTGATATACTGCCGTTTCCCTGTGCTGAAGCATTGATTTCAAATACATGATCAATCGTTTCAACAACTTTTTTTAATCTGCTTATTGCATTCTTTAAATCTTTTTCCGATGCTTTTGGATTCGCAAATATTCTTACGCCCTGATCAATTGCAGTCTGATAGGCATTCCATACTTCATCAGGACGCGATTCCTGTTTTACGGTTTTTGCCTTTTTAATAAAGTCAAATAAATTCAACCGGGATTCAGAATATCCAGCAATTTTATTGCTTGAATTTACCAGGCTCTCTGCAGCTTCAACCATCTTTTCCGGATCCATGGAGCCGTTTTCCAGATTATCTAATAAATCAGCTCTGCCATATTCAACTTGCTGACGCCAGTTATCTTCTGTATCTGTTCCAATATAGTTTACCTTTGAAGCATTTTCAAGGAATCGCAGTGCTGCTGCTGTAACATATTCTTCATTTTCCCGTGGTATTAAGTTTCTCTCTGCCTCCAGCAAACGATTCACGGTCTTGTCAACATCTGTTTCTATATAATTCTTCTGCTCTATCATTCTCTGGCATGCCAGTAATGCTTCTTCAAATTCCTTCCCTGTCTCTGAGGTGTACTGATAGGATACCAGTCCCATATTCTCAATATCCGATACCACTGTCTGGGCATACAGCATTGCCTGTTCTTCACCATTATATATCCGGTAGCTATGACCCGCCTCAGTATCAAAGGATATTGCTCCATTGGAATCCTGACTGATTTCTGAAATCTCTGCACCTGATGTTTCATCGATTATCTGACTAACTACACCGCATTTCAGGGATAGACGATTGCCGCTTCTGGATGTTATCAAAAGATCCGTTAATTTCATATCTTCCCAACTGAGATCAACTACAAAATTCCCCTGGGCTGCAAGTCCTTTCACTGTCCCCGATGGTAATTCATCCGGAAGTGCCGGAAGGATAGATATATACCCTGCATGGCTTTGCATCAGTAATTCCGCAATACCTGCTGTGCCACCAAAATTACCGTCAATCTGAAATGGTGGATGCAGGTCAAACAGATTGGTAGCAGTTCCATTCTTCATCAGATTTTTAAACAATCCATTATAAGCATGATTTCCATCCTGCAGTCTATTAAACTTCTGTCCCATAGACCATCCCGTAGCAGCATCTCCCCTTAGCTGAAGCGTAGTCTTTGCTGCATCCATAAGCTCTGGTGTTTCTGTAGTAATGAAATTTCCAGGATGAAGCATCATAAGCTGGGAGTTATGGCGATGTCCATCATCTCCAATCTTGATACTGGGATTACTTTTATAACGGTTATATTGGCCTTCCTGCTGCCATTCCTTGATCTGTCCGCTCTCTCCGATATTTACAGGATATAATCTGCTCATTGTGTATTCAAGCTTTTGTGTAAATTCATTATTAATCCCCAGCTTCTTTGAAGCATCCAGTGTATCTTCAAACAGCATGTAGATTAACTGCTGGTCAAACGCTGCTCCAACTGTCCACGGGCCTTGTTCTGATGAAAACGACGGTACCATAAACAATTTATCCTGATCTGCCTCTGAGCGACCATTCCTAAGCGTCTGAAGGAAAAAATTACATGCTCCTGTCATCATTGGATAGATTGTATCTTTTAGTATTGCTGTATCCTGCGTATATTGAAAATGATCGTAAACATTTTGCAGGATAAACGCATTTGCTGTAACAGCCATAGATGCATTGGAATTAATGTTCCCCGTAAATCCAAGTGCATTTGCACTGCAGTTTACCATCCATGTATGATCTGCACCAAACAATTTCTGAGCAGTGAGTGCCCCGGGTTCCTGTAAAGAGTCCACATAATCAACCAGTGACTCTCCAATCTCTGCCAGATTCGTTGAGTATACCGGCCAGTAGTTCATTTGCAGATTAATATTGGTGTGGTAATCCGACTGCCAGTCAGCAAATACTCTGTCATTCCAAATTCCCTGAAGATTACTTGGCAAAGTATCACTTCTGGAAGATGCGATCGCCATATACCTTCCATACTGAAAATACAGTTCTTCCAGATAATGATTTTGCGTTCCTGCCGATGCAGCGTTCCATTTTTTTAACAGTTGGTCTGTCTCTTCTGCTTCGCTATAAGTACCTCCAAAGTCTAATTCTACTCTGGAAAACAATTCCTGATAGTCTGAAAGATGTGAATTCCATAATTGATCATATTCTTTTTGCAATGCATTTTCAATTCTGTCGGTAACATAGTTTTGCGCATAGTTTTCCGCATCATCCTGGCGATAATCCGGCCAATCATTTTTATAGTTTGTAGCTAAGGAAACATATATTACTACGCTATCTGCGTCCTCTACCGTTAATTGTCCTTTTGCCGCTTCCGGATTCTGTGCGGTTACCAAACCTCCCTGATTCACGACTTTAAATTTACCGGCAAACTTCATATTGTTATTCGTCACCATACCATCCATGGTAATCGTTTGCGTATCTTCATCAGCAACTACCGTTCCCTCTTTTGTAACCTTTTTTGAATGGCTTCCGCTGGTTGTTCCCAGATCAGAAATAATCGGCCGCAATACCATATTAATGCTTCCCGGCTTATCTGCTGTGATCCGAAATACCATAACATTATCTGGATAATTTGTAAAAGCCTCTCTTGTATAATGTGTTCCCTGATAATTATAAGAGACAGTCGAAAGAGCCTCTCTTAAATCCAGTTCCCTCCGATACCCTTCCACTTCATCCTCTGTATGATTAAAGTCCATATACATATCTGCAAAATTCAAATAATCCCCCAGTGCCGACCGGTTATTGGGAAGAATTTTCATGTCTCCGCTCTGTGCCGGAGAATTTCCTGCAGTAGAATTATTATAATAATCCTGAAACAGCTTGTCGATATACTTCTCCATTGCTCCGCTTCCGGCTGCATCCACATTACCGAATGCATCACTAAGCGGATCCCGTTTCTTATATTCACCGCCTTCTGCATCATCTGTACCTCCAGTACCGCCTGACCAGAGGGTCTTTTCATTTAACTGAACGCGTTCTGTTTCTGTTCTGCCAAATACCATAGCTCCAATATGTCCATTCCCCAGAGGCAGTGCCCATCTCTCCCAGTTATTTCTTTCACTGCTGCCTTTATCTGCCGGTGACAGATACTGAAGTTTTAACGGCTTTTGATTTCTTCCATCATCTGCTGACGCATGAAGCGGAATACCGGGTATGGCAGTTATTGTCATCGCAATAACCATTGCCACACTAATAATTGAATTTTTCTTCTTCACCTTTTATACCCTCCTGGATAAAATATTGTCCTTTTACAGTGACTATTTACTATTTTGGACTGAAATTTACAATCCCCCTCTCTGCAGTAGTCCTTCTGCTCATCCACTCATGTTGCCTGGAACGTAGATGCCATTGTTATTTTAACCCCCAATTTCTCGTCTAATATTTTCTATACCTTAAAAATCACGAGATTGCCAAATACATAATTTCAGGAATTGGCGCTTAAGGTGGGTTTTTATCTTTAATATATTGCAAATTTATAATTTGCTTATAATATATTATTATTTTCATAACCATATTATATAATTGCTTTTTTATTTATTTAATCTTACCATGGCTTCGCTGAATATTACATTCATTTTATTACTTTTTTAGTTGATTATCTTACTTTTTTATGGAAAAGGAGCATTAAGTCTCTATTCATTACAGAACAGACTTAACGCTCCTATTGTTATTAAAACCAAACCACATTATCCAAAGATCTGAAAGAAACCAAAAAGTGCTGATATCACTTTTCGCTACCTGTGCTCAAATTCTATTTTCAGTTCATTTTCTTCATATTTTGCACCAGCTGCTTCATACTCCCGCAGTTTTGGGGGTAGTATCAGATTCCTGCGTTCATTCTTGATGGTAAGTGCCAGTTCCTCTCCTTTTTGTTCCAGCTCCAGTTCCTGCTTCTCCACAAACGGGATTGCTATTTTCAAACAGTATCTGTCCTGTATCTTTTCCAGGACAAAGATGTTCTGCACTGCCAGAACCGCCGACGGATCTGTATCACGGTACACCATATCCGCAGCCTTTTTAAGCCGCTCCACAGTTCTCAACTCATGTTTTAAAAACTCCATCTCAAAAACCGGAATGCCAACAAAGCTCTGTCTGATATCCAGAAGGCTGTTCTGCTGGTTTTCGATCCATTGATTAAAATATCCCTCTAAAGAAGACTTGGGATACACTTTATTTACAATAACAGCATCCACATTATAATCATACATATGGAGATATGCAAAATTTCTTTTGGCTTCTTTCACCACAATTTTTTCCGGTGTCGTTACGATTCGCAAACTTAGAACTTCCTTATCAGACATCAGCTCCTGCAGTTGTTCTATTTTAGAACAGAGTACCTCTACTTCATCAAAAAGAGTTTCTTTTGGCATGGGTATTTTCATGGCTTTTTCTACCAGAGGACCAGCCACTTTTATTGCCTTTCTTTTCATAGGCATAATTTTCCCTAATAGATCCCCGAACATTTCCGGAAATTTCAACAGAGAAATGGTCTCCCCGGTAGGTGCACAGTCTACGATCAGAACATCGTAATTGCCGGCTTCATAAATCTCCAGAATTTTAAACAGGGAAAACAGTTCTTCAAATCCCGGAAAAACCAGCAGTTCTTCCGCTTCTATACTCTCTCCGGATCTGGAAGTCAGCAATTTTTTCAGATAATCCTTTATGTTTCCCCAGGCATGTTCACTTTCGGCTACCGCATCGATTTCCATGGCATACAGATGCTCTGTGATCTCCAGTGGAGTGTTTCCAAGCTTTCTGTCAAAGGAATCTCCAAGGCTGTGTGCCTGGTCAGTACTCATAATCAGTACCCGTTTTCCGGTTTCTGCAATTTTACAGGCAGTTGCTGCCGCTATACTGGTCTTGCCTACACCGCCCTTACCCGTATATAATAATATTCTCATGTCTGTCCCTCCTATTCGATGATTACTTTTCTTGTCCTCTTTATGTTTTCGGACTTTTTGGATGAGTCCGCTCCTGCATCCGTATCTGATTTTACGGTTCTATTGCCACTGTTATCTTTTCCCTTTCCCGGATCAGAATTCTCTTCTCTTTTTCCAGCCAGGTAAATTTCAACTGCACACTCTTTTAACCAATCTCCGGCATCTGACCTCCATTTTTTAAGTCGTCCATTTGTTTCATCCGGCAGCAGTTCCTGCAACGCTTCTATTTCTAATTTCTTTGCCTGAACCATTTTTTTAATAAAAGTCTTATTCATCCTCTTCCTCCTTAACGAACTGTATTAGCAGAGACTGGTCCTTCATTTTTGCAGACTGCACATAATGTCCCCGCAGGGAAGCCGGCATTGGGATAGCCCTTTTAAAATTCCCGATCTTCACAATAAGATCCTGTCCCGCCTCATGCATGACAATATCTTCTTTGTTAACACATGGCAGATATACCTTCAGAAGATATCCGTCCTCCGTCTTTTCATAAACTTCGTTGGGAATGTTACGCTTCACTTCAAAGAGATCTTCCTCCTGAAGCGCATCTTCGCATACCCGATCCAGGGATGTAAGCCCGTTTAAATCAATATCGTACCACTTAACGGCATACACGCTAACCCCCTGGAAGACTTCCTTTAATTCATTGATATATTGCTGCTGGATCTCCAGCCATTCATCAAAAAAGTGATTATTCAGATCCGCAGGCAATACCCGGTTGATATAAAGCCCATCTACATTAAAATTATAGAGATTTAAATACATATAATTTCTTTTTGTTTCTTCCACCACCATCTTTTCCGGTATTGCCACAAGCCGTATGCTGCTGATTTCCCGGTTCTTCAGCAAGGTTTGCAGTTCAGCCAGTTTCAGATACATTCGTTCGATATCATTCATAGCTTTTGTATCCGGAAGCTGGATCTGGAAGAATTTTTTCGTCACCGGCCGCATCACTTTAACAGCCACTTTTCCCAACGGAAACAGTTTTTCCATATACCAGGAAAGCAGTTCCGGAAATTTCAAAAGAGACAGTGTCTCACCGGTAGGTGCGCAGTCAACAATGATCAGATCGTATGTTTTTTGGTTATAAATCTCCTGAATCTTCAACAGGGAAAATAATTCCTCAATGCCCGGTATCATATCCAGGTCATCCAATCCAATATCTCCTCCTGTTCCTGCCGGCAGCATATTAGCAAAAGCATTCATCATAGATGAAAAATCATGTTCCATCTCATAGGTGGGGTCAATTTCCAACGCAAATAAATTCTCAGCCACCTGCATTTCTTCCTTTCCCAGAGACTGCTCAAATAGATCGCTGAGATTATGCGCCATATCCGTACTTACAATTAACGTCTTTTTCCCTTCTTTAGATGCTTTTCTGGCATGTGCTGCTGCAACGCTGGTCTTGCCCACGCCGCCTTTTCCTGTAAAGATCATGATTCTATTCATAATTCTCCTTTCCCGGTAATGAACTTCCCGGTTCCAATTATATTGTTTATGTTTCCTTTTTTCTTTCTTCTTCAATCGAATTATTCGAATATCGAACTATTTATTATTATAAAACAGAGCCGCAAAGCTCTGTTTTAATGCTTTCATGGTTCATTCTTTTGATTTTAATACTTAATTATTTTAATTCTCTAACACTACAGCGCG
>OATB01000642.1_pt1 | contig 20366 bp, 16 predicted proteins | sample 1494941 | NCBI WGS metagenome assembly OATB01 (sample SAMEA2579931, study PRJEB22360) | human gut metagenome | reverse complement strand
TACAATGTTGGACTTTGGTAAAGGATTTAACTGATTTAGACGCTGCAAAGGAAGTATATGAATTTGTATGTAAAAGTAGAATAAAGATTGATTTGCTGATTAATAATGCAGGTTTTAATGAGTGCGGAAGATTTTTAGAAACTAATTTAGAGCGAGAATTAAATATTATTAATCTACAAAATCTAATCCTTACTTACTTAACAAAGGTATTTTCAAAAGCAATGAGCGAACAAGGGGGAGGGAAAATATTGAATTTGGGATCAACAGGTTCATTTGCGCCTTTTCCTTATGATGCAGTTTATGCAGCATCGAAAGCGTATGTGTTAAGTTTTTCACGTGCAATAAATTCAGAATTAAAAAAACAAGGAGTATTAGTATCTACTTTATGCCCTGGTGCTACGAATACATTGTTTGCCGAGAAAGCGAATATTGAAAAAACTATTTTATTCCGATACTTCGTAATGTCTCCAGATAAAGTGGCCCGAATTGCCTATAGAAAATTGATGAAGAATAAGAGTGTTATTGTTACTGGAATATACAATAAATTACTGGTGGTTTCCATGAAATTGTTGCCATATTGCGTTATAGAAAAAATATCACCACTCTTTTTTTCATAGATATTTGTTATTAGATGTATTCTCGTGTCAACAGTAGAAATGATATCGAGGATCTGTAGAGTAGAAGGGATTATTACAACAAAGTAAGTGACCCAACCATCTCGGATTAAAACAAACATAAGCGTGTGATTGTGTATAATAAATTGGTCCACAAGGCATCATCAGTCTCAATATGAAATTTTTACTTTGAGACTGATGGGAGCCCAATATATTATATTTTTATGGATGCACACGATATTACTGAATCTATTTTAAAAAGCTGTATTTAATATTGAGGTGAATACTAAAAGATGAATGAAAATAATAAATGCAATAATAAATGCGAATTATTAATTAGAAATGGTATTGGGAAAAAACATATACCCAATTTTTGCGGAGGTATGCATTGTTATGAGTCGGTGCTTTTTTGCGACGGAATTGAAAAAAGAGAATATGAATATTATGAACAGTGCAGAAATTGTAGCCAATTTATTCATAACAGAGCACATAACGTCTTATTCGGTATATTTTCTGTGATCATATTTTCTGTTTTGTTATTAATTTTTAGTACACCACAAGGAGCTATAAGAAGGAATATTCTCTTTAAAGAAGGTCTATCTGCAGCAATAACATGTAAAATAGAAAAAATTGCAGAGGAGGGAAATAGCACCCATTATATTGTGATAGATGATAACGAGAGCCGAGAGGTACAGGTTATAAATTTACATTATACTTGCTATGCAAAATAGGGTATGGATAAAAAGTCATTGTAAGGAAAAAACAATACTTTGGAGGCAATAAATCTTTTGCAAATTATGCCGTGAAGTAGTAAAAATTGGTTAATTACTTTGAACTTGTCACGTCAAAATGGGATATGTCTTATTATGAAAGAGGTGAAAATTTTTGAGGAAAAGTCTTTTATACGTTATAATATTGCTTTTTACTGTTCTTGTTGGCTGTGGTAGTGATAAACAAATTAAAGGACAGTCTTTATCTTTTTTTCCTGATAAAGTTGAAGTTGTGGAAGTGGCTCATTTACAAGGAACGCTTGAAAAGGAGTGGACTATTAGTGGTGATCAGTTAGAAAAGTTAAGGGGATGGTTTGATGATTTACTTTTGAAAGAGAAAGAAACGCAAAACCCTTTGACAGATATAACTGGAATAGAAAAATATACATTTGATTTTGGAAAAAAATATACGAAAATTATATATCTTATAGGAGATGGAAAGGAATATTTGCAAGTAGGTGATAAAGAATGGTATGAGATTAAAAATCCATCGATTCCTCCAGTTGATAAATAACTTTGCGATAAAAAAGGCTGTAAAGGTGAAAAGCATTTCAAGGCTTTTCACCTATTTTTATTTAAAGGGATAAATTTGTTAAAGTAGATTAATCTGTTATTTGATATAGTTAGTTAACTCCTTATATTCAATAGAAATGCATAAAAATAGTTACATGAAATAACGAAAGTATTACAACTGATATGAAAGGGAAAAATTTGTATGATAAAATGTAGTGGAAAGAAAAAACGATTATAGTTTCATATTAAGATATTAGAATTAAAACGATATCTTCTGATGGGTTTTCATTTTAGAAGGTTTTTACAATATCTTATTATGACTATACAGTAAGGAAGGAGGGAGTCCATTGGAGAGCGATTATTGCAAAAGTTTACTGTTAATAACTTGTTTTTGTATTAATTAGGGGATTTAACACAAACTTAATTAAGCCAAAGGAGGAAGAAATATGAAGATTACAAAGAAGATACTTGGTGTAGTTTTAGCAGTTGTAATGACAATATCAACTGTAATTTCTGTAAGTGCGGCAGAATCGCCTGAAATAGTTACCTCTGAACAGAGGTCGGCTATGGTTGAGGCATTTAACTATATCGAGCCACAGAAGTCTGTAATTGGTTGGGCCGATATTAATTTTAATGAGCTGCATGTGGGAGAACCTATTCATGCCTACAACTACATTGACAACTCATTTGAAGAAAATATGTTAATGTATCCGATTATTGGAGACAATAGACTTATCGCATTAGCAATAGAAAATGAGGGAAAGTACCAAATCACAGAAGCTTTAGTTAAAGATATTAGTGGTGTAGTTGACGCAGATACGCCATTTGCAATAGTGTATGATCAGGACAGTTGTTATCTATATGCGAATAACAGTTTTACCTTACTTGGTACATCTGATTTGAAGGATTCTAGCCGATCCGTTTTAAATCCGAATGAGAGATCCGCTTTTGATGGGCTGCAAATGGTTAAACTGGCTGATAATGAGTCTCTGGGTTATTCACAGAATGGTACAACAAGGGCGCCGGTTTATTATTCTTGTCCGGTTTCATATGTAAGTCAGAATCCACCATCTAATATTTGCTGGGCGGCAACAATTGCATCTATTGTTAATTACAAAACAGGACAGTCATTGGGTGCGGTATCTGTAGCACAGAGCCATTTTGGAAGTAATTATAATACCGGTCTTTATGATGGTGATGCGGCAGCAATATTTTCTAACTATGGACTTTCTTATACATTTCATGACCAAGTACCCTCTGACAATAGAATATTAACCAATATTCAAAATGACTATCCAATGTATGCTGGCCTTACATTCTCGGGTGGTCGTCATGCGGCAGTGCTCTACGGTATTAATGCAGTTGGAGGATACATATATCTTATGGATCCTGAATTCGGCTTCACTTCTTCAAGTATGTTCAGTGGTGCATATAGTTATGTAAGTGGTTATTCTGGTGTAAGGCTTACATTAAATAGAACTGTTTGTCATAATTGGTAATTGAAAAATAATAGTAATAAATTAACAAAAAGCCACCATCAAATTCGAAACCCAAATTGATGGTGGCTTTTTAGAACAGGTATCCTACTTTTTTGTATCATTTAAAGACTGGCGGTCAATGGTACAGCAGGATAGGCAAAAAGAATCACAAGAGTAGCCACTATAAAGAACATATCCTGTTTCCCAATAATAGTTGTTCCATTGCATGACATAGGAAAAAGAGAATTAATTGAATTTATGTGTTTGAGTGAAATAATGGCAGGATACGATGGGGTTATGGAGGAGGTACATGATTTTTTATAAGAAGCATGAGCTATAAAAATAGGCACTAGGCAGAGAAGACATAATTGGGGAGAAGCGAAAAAATGCAGTTATACATATCAATGTGGAGTATAGGTTGGTAGATTATCAGAATCATCAGAAAAGATGTTTATTGGTAATCTGCTTTTTATATTATTTATGGACTAGCAGTCAATGGTTAAAATCGGGGTATTCCTGTAGAATGAGTTCATATCACATTGATAATTTTTCTTTGTAATAGATATCGGATGTGATAACTGAAATTAAAAGTTCAGGAAATTGTACTTTGACAATAGAATATCGGCACGGTGGAAGAATTTTGATTTTAATATGCCATAAATGACATATTGATGAAATCTTCCTTTAAGAATACAAAACATTTTGGGCATGCGATAAAGCATGAAGAAAAGTAATCAGCTACGCCATAATGTACCTGCCTTTTGGGTTAATGCCAGGAATCGTAATAGAAGAAGCAAAGGTATGAGCGGCACTTATTCATGGATTATTTGACCAATAATTTAAAAGCCAAAATGATAATGATACCTCCGTAATTATAGAATCACGGTCCGGGTAGCGCCGGAGGCATGAGTAGTGAGAAAGGGTGCTGCAAAGTGTCAGGCAGGGGATGGTTAAACTGATTCTACGTGTTCCCATGGTACAAGGGGTGAGATAATATACAACCGCATCATTTTTTTGATGCGGTGTACCATTAAAAAGTTAGAATTATGTGGCATATTTGACGGCCGTATAATTGTGATTTTTTAATTAAGTGTTTTAGAATTTTTTTTGGTTCTTACTTGACACAGGCAGGTAAATCCACCCTGATGAAAATATTAAGCGGACTGTATCCCCATTCTGAATATGAGGGAAGAATTATGCTGGGAGACAAAGAATGTCTGTTCAATTCGCCCACCGATTCGGAAAACAGCGGAATTGCCATGATTTATCAGGAATTGAATTTGGAGCTTGATTTGACCGTTGCGGAAAACATTCTTCTGGGAAAGCTTCCTAAGAAGAAAAGCGGATTTATCGACTGGAATAAAACTAAGACAATTGCGGAAGAGACGCTTTCCAGGCTTCATACGAATATTGATGTCAATGTTACCGCCAGAAGCTTAAATCCTTCCATGCAGCAGCTGGTATGTATCGCCAGAGCCCTGGTGCGCAATCCCAGGATCCTGATTTTAGACGAACCTACTTCTGTTCTTACAGAAGGAGAAACCCGGAATCTTATGTCTGTGTTAAAAGAACTGAGGCGTCAGGGACTTGCATGTCTGTATATTTCACACAAGCTGGATGAAGTATTTGAGCTGTGTGACAGGATGGTGATTCTGCGTGACGGATGCTATATCAGTGAATATAAAATGGAAAATGGCTATAACAGCACACCTATAATAGAGGACATGATTGGACGGCATTTGGATGTGATGTATCCTTCGCTGAAAAACCGGAAGATTGGAGGGGAACTGCTGAGAGTAGAACACTACTGTGTTCCCCATACATTTGCCTATGGTAAAAATATTATTGAGGATGTGAGTTTTACACTTAAAAAAGGAGAAATACTGGGGCTTGCCGGATTAGTCGGTTCCGGAAGGTCAGAGCTTATCAATGCCATATTCGGAACGATTCCAAAGACCCGGGGAAAGCTCTTCCTGGAGGGAAAGGAAATAAAAATAAACACCCCCCGCAGTGCTAAAAAATATGGCATCGGACTGCTCACGGAGGACCGCAAGAAAAATGGATTTATCAGCACCATGTCCATTTGTGATAATATGACTTTAACAATCTTAAAGGAAATAACCGGAACACTTTTAATAAACCGTGCCAAAGAAAGAAAAATAGCAAGTGAATATTTTGAGACACTACGGGTAAAAGCGCCCGGTCTGGATACCCTGATTTCCAATCTCTCAGGAGGAAACCAGCAAAAAGTGATTCTTGCTAAATGGCTGATGACGAATCTGAAAATTATTTTACTGGATGAACCAACCAGGGGAATCGATGTGGGAACCAAAGCGGAAATCTACAAAATCATGTTAGACCTGGCGTCAAAGGGCATCAGCATTATTATGATATCTTCGGAAATGCCGGAGTTGATTGCCATGTGCGACCGTTTCATTGTGTTGGGAAAAGGAACGGTGTTAAAAGAAATGAGAAAAGAAGAAGCAGATGAAGTGTCACTGCTAAAAGCAGCATCCAATACCTGAATATGGAAGAAAATGAAACTTGCAATTTAAAATAATATGAATGATGAAGGAGATTAAATAATGAAAATGAAAAAAATAATCGCGTCTGTATTAGCCATTGCCATGACCTTATCGTTAACAGCATGTACCACAGAAAACACAGCCTCCAAAACAGATAACGCTGCTTCCCAGGCGGATTCTGCAGCCAAAACAGATTCTGGGGAATCCAAATCAGATGCCGCCGGCAATTCCACAGAAGAAGCCGGTAAGACAAGTGAAAATGCAGCAGTGAATAAAGATGGAAAAAAACTCCATTTTGTATATGTATCTCCGCTGCTGGCACATCCGATCTGGCTGATTGCCAAAGATGGATTTGAAAAAGCATGTGAAGAGCTTGGCATAGAAGGGGACTGGGTTGGTCCGCAGAACGTATCCCCGGAAGAGATGTCAAAACTGGTTGAGACTGCAGTTGCCCAGAAAGCGGATGCCATCATTACCCAGGGCCTTGTTCCCGCGGCACCTGTTAAAACAGCAATTGATGCAGGCATTCCGGTTCTGGTGGTAGACTCGGACATTCTGGATACCGACAGGCTTGCATTCTTTGGCAAAGACGTAAAGAAACAGGCAGAAGTATTGTATGAATCCGTTTCCCAAAAGATTGATGAAAATACACCAATTAAAGCATCCATTCAGGTTGCTGCACTGAATTACCAGATTGCCCATGACCAGATAGATGCCATTAAAGAAGTTTTTGGAAAGCATAAAGGCGGATTTGAGACTGTCAGCATCACAGAATCCAAATCTGATAAAATGAAAGCCACTACTGAATGGGAAAATACATTCAAAGCATATCCAGATATCAATGTTGCCATCAATCTGGCTGCAGAAGCTGGTCCGGCATGTGCGAAGGTAGTGCAGGAAAAAGAAATCCGTGATAAAGTCCTGGTATATGGAGTGGATGATACGGAAGAAACTCTGGATTTAATCAAAGACGGTTCTCTGGACGGAACAGTTGTAACATCATTCTATAATTACGGATACCAGGCGGCTTACTGGCTGTATCAGAATATTACCGAAGGCAAAAAGCCTGAGAACGTAGTGAATGATGCCGGAACCATTATCGTAACAAAAGATAATGTGGATACTTATTCAGATGCATTAAAAGTTAAAGTTGACTTGAAATAGAGGATAACATAAAATAACAGGAAGGGGGGTTCCCCTTCCATTGTAAGGAGGACCCGAAAATGAACGGTTACGAGAGAGTGAAAACGGCGATAGCCACAGAAAAAGCAGACCGTACACCCATGATGCTTCACAATTTTATGTCGGCAGCCTCAGAGCTTGGGATTTCCATGGCTGAATACCGCAGTAATCCGGCACACATTGCCGATGCCCATATTACGGCAGCGAGGAAATACGGTCTGGATGGCATATTAATTGATATCGATACCTGTATAGAGGCCGGGGCAATCGGTGTTCCGGTGGATTTCCCGGAAAATGAGCCGGCAAGAGCCATGGGGTGTGCTTCTGACGATATAGACCGTCTGATCGAAATGATGGCACCGGAGAAATTGTTGAAAAATGACCGGATAAAAATACTCCTGGATGCAGTTAATCTGACCAGGCAGCGAAGCGGAGGAGAACTCTGGATAAGGGGGAACTGCGATCAGATGGCATTCAGTCTGGCTATGCTGGCATATGGCATGGAGGACTTTATGGCGGACCTGCTGGATGAAGAAATGGAAGAAAAGATCTTCTGCCTAATGGATCGTGCCTATGATGTACATCTTACGCTTCATAAACTTATGATGGAAGCGGGTGCGGATATGACAAGCTTTGGCGACAGTTCCTGCGGACCGGATCTGATCAGCCGGAATATGTATCAGAAGTTTGCATATCCCTATCACAAACGTTTACAAAAAGATTTAAGTGAAGCAGGAATTCCAGTAGTGTGCCATATTTGCGGCAACACGGATTTGATCATGGAGGATCTTGCCAACATTGGATTTACCGGTGTGGAAGTGGACTACAAAACAGATATCGGCAGGGCAGCCCGCCTGTTAAAGGGGAAATCCCTGATGTTTGGACCGATTGACCCTTCCGGTTCCTTTTATTTTGGAACACCTGAGCAAATGCAGGAAGAAACGTACCGTGTTCTGGATATTTTCAAGGGGGAAGGGCTGGTTATCGGAGCCGGCTGTGCACTTCCATCCAATACGCCGGAAGCTAATATAAGACTCTTCCGATCTACTGTAAAAAACTATTTAATATAAGATAGGATTACTAAAAGGTAACATTACTAAAAGATAGCATTACTAAAAGTTAACTCAATAAAAGATAACTTTAATAAAAGATAACTTCAATTAAAAGGATGTGTCCCATGAAGCATATAGCCCCTCTTTTAAATAAATTTAACCGGATTAAATACAAGCTGGTACTATATGCCGGCATCCTTTTTCTATTTGTCTTTATCATTGCATTACTTTCCAACAAAGGAAATATAAACGCACTGTATGCCTACAGTGATTTTTCTGACCAATACAGTGAACTTGGCAGCTTTTATCAAAATATGGAATCCGCTGCTTCCGATGCCCAGACGTATTTGTACCTTCGTGACAATGAATATCTGAAGTCATTTGAGAATACGATGAAAATTGTTCATGAAAGGCTGGATCATCTGACAGAATACACGGACAGCGATTCGCTGAAATGGCGGTATCAGCTGCTTCGGAATATGGTAGATTCTTATTCAGAGGGATTCTATGATTTAAAGGAACAGAGAAGAAGCATGGATGAGTTTTACGGATATTTTTCCCGCATTCCGGAAAATATACAGGGCACTTACATAGAGTACTCCACACTGCTGACCCATGAGATGAATTTAAAGAGAGATGATATGATTCAGCGGCTAAAAACGTCTATTGTAATTACCATTATTATCATCACGTTGATGTTTGTGATCACTATTCTGTTTGCGGTTATTTCGATCTGCACAATCACCAGGCCTCTGGGTAAAATTGTTGAAAATATAAAAGGCATCAAACATGGGAATTACCACCTTGCCCCAATCAATAGCGCAGACAATGATCTGAAAGTGCTGTGTGAAGCAATTGAAGATATGTCTGTAAGCATTCAGAAAAATATTGAACATGTGAAAGAAAAGTCAGTTCTGGAAAAACGCATCCTGGAGAGTGAAAATGAAAATCTGAAAATCCATGATCTGCTTACAGAAACGGAGCTGAAAGTTTTACAGGGACAAATCAATCCACATTTTCTGTTCAATACCCTGAGTCTGATTTCCAGGATGGCGTATCTGGAGAATGCTCCAAAGACAAAGGAACTGATGGAAATTACTTCGGAACTGCTGCGTTACAGTCTCGAAAAATCAAATAGTACTTCCGACCTGATGGGCGAGATTGCCTGCATTAAAAACTATCTGGAAATCCAGAAGAAACGTTTTGGACACCGGATACAATTCCAGCTTTTTGTGGAAGAGGGGCTGCCAAATCCGATTATGCCGGGTATGGTCATTCAGCCATTGGTGGAGAATGCAGTCATCCACGGGGTGGCAGATATGATGGAAGATGCGGCGGTTGACGTGGTGATCTATAGAAAGCATGATAAAATCTGCGTACTTGTGGAAGATAACGGCGTGGGTATGGACAGTGATATTCTGGAAGCCATCACCTCCGGGCGGCTAAAGGAAACCGGCACCCGTGCCAATGGCAATAATATTGGATTGAATAATGTAAGGCGGCGTCTGGATGTATTTTACGGCACAGAGGGAATTTTGACCATAGAAAGCAGTCAGGGCTGCGGTACGGCTATTTCCATCAATCTGCCATTTGAAGAAGAAAGCGAGGAGCTGACATGAAATTCAATCAGCCGTTTGAAGAAGAACGTAAGGAGCTGACATGATGTTTAATTTGCTGATAATTGAAGATGAACCCATTGAGCGGGAAGTTTTAAAATTAATGATTCAGACAAACTGTCCCTTTGTCGCACAGATCATGGAAGCAGAAAATGGATTTCAGGCAATTGAGAAATGCAGATCTTTTCTTCCGGATGTGGTGCTGGTGGATATTAACATGCCTGGTATCAACGGTCTGGATACCATCCGGGAATTGAAAAAAATGAAGGAAGATCTGTTTTTTCTCATCCTCTCATCCTATAACCGGTTTGAATATGCCCAGGAAGCGGTGAAGCTTGGGGTGGAAGATTTTATCCTGAAACCGGTTAAAATAGAGACCTTAAAGAATGCATTTGAACAAATCGGAAAGAAGCTGGAAAGTGCAAAGAAGAGCCGGACGCAGAATTCCCTGCTCTTAGACCGGATGGAGAGTATCCGCCCAATAGTGGAGAGCGACTGCATTTACAGCCTGATTTCCAGGAAAGCAGATGATGAATTAGAACGAATTATGTCATTTCTGGGATTTGAAGTACAGAGCGGGTTTTGCCTTGCGGTCCAATATGAGAATACCCCCAGGTTGATTTTGCGCAAAATCAAACAGGCTCTGCAGGATGTGGGAATGAAATGCATCGGTGAACCGTTTAACAACCTCCTTATTTTTTTCATTTTGGAAGATAAGCTGCTAGAGGAACGCAAGCTGACTGAGGTGGGGCGTTTTACCAGTATGTTGCTTCATGAAATGGGCAAGGATTCCTGCCGGATCGGTGTGGGGAATATCTACCGGGACACAAATGAATTATGTGAATCCTATAAGCAGGCACTGCAAGCACTAAAACAATGTACTTTAGAAGCAGCATTTCATATCTATGGGGAAGACACCGCAGCTGTCTCCCGCTCAGTCCCTGACATACCGGGAAGTGCCAGAGACCTCCTTTCTCAATTAAAGAAAAACGACCGGAAAGAGCTGGGGACGCTTCTGTCTGCTGTCAGCACGGAGTTGATTCTAAAGTCCGAGAATCTGGCACAGGCAAAAGAAAGGGTGTATAATCTATTGGTTTTGCTGACCGGAGAGGTCAGGCAGCAATATGCAGATGTAACTCTACTCATGGAATTTACGGTGTCACTGGAAGAGATACTTGCTTTAAAAGATACGAAGGAACTGGCTTTTTATCTGGAGATGCAGCTGCTTACCATGCAGGAGGGCATCCTGAAATTTAACCGGACGAATAATCATTATCTTGTAGAGCAGGCAATGATGTATATTACAGAAAATTACAGAAACAATATTACGCTGGATGATATGGCAGCATATCTGCGCATCTCTCCTTTTTATCTGAGCCGTGTGTTCAAGAAAAGCACCGGGAAAAACTTTACGGATGTGCTTGCAGAAAAGAGGATAGAAGCGGCAAAGCTCTTGCTCCATGAGAAAAAAAGCATCAAAGAAGTCACCTATGAGACTGGTTTTAATAGTCAGAACTATTTTTCTAAAATATTTAAAAAATACGTTGGCTGCAGCCCCCGTGAGTACCGGGGGGATAACGCGCCCACCGGCAATCAGCCATAGGAATCAACGCAGGGATTCTTTGTACTGGACTGGGGTCATCCCTTTTACGGATTTAAACATTTTATGAAAATAAGCATTATCGTAGATACCGGTCTTATCACTGATTGCTTCACAGCTTAAGTCCGTATTCTGCAGAAGATAACAGGCATATTCAATGCGTTTCATGTTCATGTATTTGATGGGAGTTACACCAACGTTTTTCTGAAACAATCTGGTGAGATATGTGTGGCTGATATGCAGATTATCTGCGATATCCCGAATCTGTATCTGACCGGTAAAATTTTCATCGATGTAAGAAAGCGCCTTCACGATTAGTGCAGGCGTATTTTTTTGAGGAATCCCTGTCATTAAATCTAATAAATACATGATAAAAGTGTAAACCTTAGAGGACAATTCGTATTTATTAATCTCAGGGCTGGTGTAAATATTATTACGTTCCAATCTATCTTCTTCTTTGCAATCTTCTCTTAAACCAATGGTTATATATTCTAATATATCAATGAGCTGCAGTCCGGCTTTTTCAGTGGATACATTTTTGAAGACATATTGGTTGTTGGAGAGCAGGTAACTGAATAACTCTTTGCAGTTACTTCCTGACAGTTCAATCCACAGCAGTCCAAGAGAGGACTGGTTATAATTGCTGTAATCATGTGCTTCACCAGGATAAATGATGAAGGCATCCCCTTTTTTAAGCAGATGTTCTTTTTCGGCAATATGAAAAATGCCGCATCCGTCGAAGACAAAATGAACCGTGTAATAGGGATAATCATTGTCACGGATAATTTCAAAATCTTCATCAAAATAATTGCAGCCGGCGCGTATTATATGGAATAAAAAGTTATCATTTTTGGGAGGTGCAGATAAACGGTAGCTTAAATTCAATACGTTTTTTATTCTTTCATCAATTGTCATATGGAATCCTCTACACTGTCATAGCTGATATAAACCACTTGTCTTATTCTATTATAAAAACATAGTATAAAATTGTCAATTAGGAATTATAATTAGTTTGAAAATATACAATTAAGTGTATTGTTTTCTTCATTGTTTTGATGGCTTTTTAACGGTACAATAAGGCTATCATAAGGTATTGAAGGAGGATAATTATGACATCCAGAGAAAGAGTCAGGGCTGCAATTGCCCATCAGAAGCCGGATCGTACGCCGGCGGCATTTGAAGCAGTAGATTCCGTTGTGGAAAAATTAATGAAGCATTATCAATTTGCGGAGTACGGACAGTTACTAGAAAAGTTTAACATTGATGTAGTTCCGGTTTCACCAAAATACATAGGACCGGAACTAAAGGAGTATGTGAATGAAAAGGGACAGAAAGTGACCACCAGTTATTGGGGATATGAAACTACCATTCATAAAACAGCGATTGACGAGTATGGAATGACTTCTTATTTTCCGTTGAATGAAGTGGCAACCATTGAAGAAGTTGATGCCTTTCCCTTTCCGGACCCGGATTGGTTTGATTATAGCGTGATCAAAGAAGAATGTGATAAATATCCGGATAAGGCTATCATTGTCGGGCATGAAGGTCCCTTTCAGATTGTAACATTTCTAATAGATATGGATCGTTTTTTTATCATGATGATTGAAGAGCCGGATGTAGCTCAGCGGATTTTAGACCGTATGGTAGAGTTCGAACTGGAATATTATGAAAGAATCTTTAAGGCCGGCGAAGGAAGAATTGACATTTTAAGGCCTCATGATGATTATGGTACCCAGATTTCCCTTTTGTTCAGCGTGGACATGTGGAGGGAATTCTTCAAAGAGAATACGAAAAAGCTTACAGCACTGGCACATAAATACAACGCATTTTACCAACAGCATTCCTGCGGTGCGGTTCGTCCCATTATTCCGGAATTAATCCAGTGCAATGTGGATGTGCTGGAACCGATCCAAAAGGTTGCAGGACTGGAGCCGGAGACCCTGCAGGAAGAATTCGGAGGGAAAATTACATTTCATGGGGGAATTGATACCCAGGGAATACTGCCCTATGGAACACCTAAGGAAGTTGCAGATGAAACACGGCGTTTTATAAAAACACTGAATCAGAATGGCGGTTACATATTGATGGCAAGCCAGGCATTTGAAGGGGATGTGCCGATTGAAAATATTGAGGCATTATACGGCGTAGAGCGGTAACAGATAATATTGAATTTAGATTTTTGGGGAGTACTCCGCAGCGTGTGGGAGTTGCGGAGTATAAATTGAAAAATTAAATACAAGTACATTATAGCGGAATATGTATATATGTGTTAGAAAATGTATTGAATAACTGGTTTAATGCCACGAAATATTAATTTTATATTCCTGAATGAATGTTTTATGGGGGAAAAGTATGATAGGACACAAAATTCAGCCATACAGACAGAGGAGTATGAATTGGTGAAGGGCATGGCTTGCGTACAGCGGGTATTGCGGGCCTGCTGATGCCAGAATCCGGGTAAATAAATAAAGCGGAAAATGAATTAGCCCAGACGTGGGATCTGGGCTAAGAATCATATGTGTCGAATTAAGAAGTTAACACGTTCTATAGTATATAATTCTAAGTGGATTAAGTCAATTCATTTTACGACACGATTCGAGACGAACTGCTAAAAAATGATTCAAATTAACAAAAAATGACTCTAATTATAAAAAATTGCTAAAATGAAATGACTTTTAATTCTACTGGGACACTTCTTTAAGAAGTGCTTCCATCTGTGATATTTCTTCTTTCTGAGTGGTGATGATATTTTGGGCAAGGGTAATAACCTGCTCTTCATCGGTATAGTTTAAAATGGATTCAGCCATCTCGATTGCCATTTGATGGTGCATAATCATTCCTTCTGCAAAAGCTGCTTCTACATTGACGGCAGTAGTGTGGTTCATCTGATGGGAAGAAAACATTTTTTTGTACTCGTCCAGATAAGCATTTTCCTGTTCAGGATCCTGTTTACCGGAAGCTTTCAATTCCCTTACAAGGGTTTCCATTTGATCGATTTCCTGTTTTTGTACCTCGATAATATCATTTGCCAGCTTTTTCAGTTCTGCGTTGCTGCCTCCATATTTCAAATAACTTTGTGACATGGATATAGCTGCTTCATGATGTGGAATCATACCTTTCAAAAAATCCACGGCAGCATAGCCTGATTTGTCTATATCCATCATGTCTTCCATCATATCTTCCATTTCATCATCCTGTTCATCCAAATAAGAAGCAAGATTAGTGTCCACAGGATCAGACTTATCATGGTTCATGCCGTTGTGGTCTGAAGCACTGCTATTTGTAGTAACCTGAGTGGCGTTCGTATCCGTATTAGGCATTGGTGCAGTTTTGTTTTTTCCGGAAAAAAACAGCCAGATTAAAAGTACTACCAAAAGAGCAGCAATAATTCCCATTGTCCAGTAAAATCCTTTTTTATCCATAAAGACCTCCGTTCAGCCGTTCAGGCCGTATCATTTATTTGTAATGATAGCTTTTTCAGGTTGGTGGAAAATATACGGGAAAGATTATTTTTCTTTCTATTTAGGATAAAATTCTTAGTGAAAGTAGTTTTGGAATGTTGTATAATAAGGTAAATTTGAAATTACCAAAGGAGGAAAAGGTAATGGAAGAAATGAGGGACGCACCTCTTTTGTCATTGCCCACCGGCTTTCCACTATTAAAAATGCAGATATCATCTTAGTATTAGAAGTAAGCGGCCTACTGTGAATCCTCTTTTCCGGACCCAAACGACACTGCGCACCAGGCGATCCCCGCTATGATTAAAACAGCTAAAAACAGAAGTTTACTCTGGGGATCAATGCCCTCCTGTCGGTTTTCCACAGATTCGGGAAGATCTGTATCTGACAGATTCCGGGGAGGGTCACTTTGCGGTGTTTCTGATTTTTTGGGGGAAGCCGATACCTTTGCAGATGTCTCAACGCTGTCTTTTTTTAACAGGTATGCGTAGCCCAGGTGATGTTCCCCGTAGTCATACCGGATGACGCCAACTGCGCTGGCAGGGGGATTTTGGGGCAGGCCTTTGATTAAGATGCGTTTTATGCCTTTAAAGTCCGTGGTATCCGCAGGGACGGAGATCATACTGTTATTTGCAAGTTCCAGCTGGGACGGTTCGTAGGTAGTTCCATTTATAGTAACTGGTTCCCGGAAGAGATTTTCTGTACTGTCGTATTTGGATATATCCAGATTCTTGAAGTTTTGAAGTCCGCTTTCTAACTGAGCTTTACTATCCAGATAATATTGGGATGGTGTGCCCCTTAAGATGACGCTGATCAGTCTGCGTCCGTCCTGTTCTGCATAAGTTACCAGCGTATTTCCGGCGGGAGTGGTGTATCCGGTTTTGCCGCCAATTGCAAAGGGACAGTAGAATTCACTGTTTTCATCAGAAGTGCTGACCAGCTTATGTTCCATATATATCGTGATCCCGTTGGGGTTATTCAGAGTGGGACTGATCTCATGTGAAAGGGAAGAGTCGATTTCCAGCAGCTTTGGATTGGAAAATGCTGCCTGAGCGATGCGTGCCATTTCATATGCGGTGACGACCTGCGTGTCATCATTTAATCCGGATGGATTCGCAAAGTGGCTTTTTGTACATCCAAGTGCCGCTATTTTATCGTTCATCATCTGCACAAATGCCTCACGGCTTCCCGCAACATGTTCAGCCAGTGCATTTGCCACCTGATTACAGGAGTGCAGTAGCAGGGAATAGAGGCAGTCCTCCACGGTTAATTTGTCACCCGCAGCAACATTGAGTTTGTTGCCGCTGCCTTCTTCCACATTATTTACAGCATCCTCGGAGAAAGTCACAACATCTTCTAAATTGCTGTTCTCCAGAACAATCAAAGCGGTCAGAAGCTTCGTAATACTGGCTGGAGGGTAGGGGGTATCTATATTCTGACCCAGAAGAACTGCACCGGAGTCCATATCAACTACCACTCCGGCTTCTGCCTGAATCCAGACATCAGAAGGCCAGTCCGGCATTGCATATACCGTCAGAAGTAAGGCGGGGCATATGAGCATGGAAATTAGAATAACGATGGATATACGTTTCATGGACATCTCCTTATCAGTTCTGATTTTTAAGTGACCGAAGCGGCTGACGGGTAAAAAGCGGTACAATCTGCCGGTTCTTTATATAGTATTACGGGGCTGTCTTAAATAGAAGAGATATTTCTAAGGCAGCGCTTGACAACCTGTCATAATCTGCCATAATAAAAACTGGTATCACTAATCAGACAAGCGAAACATCTTGTGATTTATTGGGAGTCACCTTGATGTGAGATAGAAGAACCAATTGTTGTAAATGGATTACAGGAGGTCCTCTCTCTGATCAAATAATTATATCCCTTTTCCGTTCAGCAATTTTTCAACGAATGAATTAGCTGGCATGTGGGCTACATGTTCCGGCGTGTCATATTGCTGGACAGCACCCTGGTCTAATACCAGGACTTTTGTGCCCAGCAGCAATGCTTCGGATATGTCATGGGTGACAAAGATAATGGTAATGCCCGTTTTATGATGGATCTCTTTGATTTCCTTTTGCAGCTGCACTCTGGTGATTTCATCAACGGCACCAAAGGGTTCATCCATCAGTAAGATATCAGGTGATGAAGCCAGTGCGCGGGCAATTCCCACACGCTGCTGCTGGCCGCCTGAAAGTTCTGACGGATAGCGCATACGCATATCGTCAGTGAGTCCTACGATTTTCATCCATTTTGTAACGGCATCGTGGGTTTTCTTTTTGTTGTGATGGTTCAGCAGGTTTGGGACATAGGATATATTTTCTTCCACTGACATGTGAGGGAAGAGGACGCTTCCCTGGATGCAGTACCCGATACTTCGCCGGAGAGCAATCAAATCTTCATTCTTAATGTCCTTCTGATTAACCAGGACACTGCCGCTGTCCGGGAGCAGCAGGCCGTTTATCATCTTTAATAATGTTGTCTTGCCACATCCGGAAGAACCGATAACGGTAAGAAATTCTCCTTTTTCGATATCCAGGTTGAAATTTGTAATGATGGAATTTTTATCATATTTTTTTTCTATATCTTTGAATTGTATAATTGGCATTTTTTACCTCCTTCTTAAATTAATCCTTTTTCTTTTAAAAAAGCAAGTGCAGTTTCTCTGGGTTCCGCGCCATTGTTTTCTACATTGTAATTCATCTCAGCCATTTCTTTATCGGTTAAAATATTTTGAACCATATCAAATATTTCGGCAAGGTCCGGATTTTCCTTTAGCACTTCTGAGCGGACAACGTTTCCGCATTGATAGGAAGGGTAGAAAGTTTTGTCATCTTCCAGCACAATGATATCTGAGACGCTGTACTGTCCGTCGGTTGTAAAAATCGGCATCACATCAATCTTCTTTTCATTGATCGCCTGATACTTTAATCCGATATCCAGATCAACGGTATTCTTGAATGTAAGCCCATACGTATCACAGAGAGGGGTATAACCGTCTTCCCGTTCATAAAAATCGTACTCAGCGCCAAAGGTCAGATCGGAAGAAACTGCCTGAAGGTCCGAAATCTTCTTCAGGTTATATTTGTCAGCGATATCTTTTCTGACTGCAAGTGCATAGCTGTTGGCGAATCCGTACATGCCGGTCCATTCCATTCCATAACCGGTCTCATAACCGGACTGTAACTGCCCGAACATCTCCTCTGTATAAAGCTCATTTCTCTTAAGAACCATGTTCCATCCGGTCCCGGTGTATTCCGGATAGACATCAAATTCACCTTTCTCCATTGCGGGCTGGATATTAGAGGTACCGCCGCCTACACCCTGGGTGATCTTAACGTTCAATGAGGTATAGTCTTCAATCAGAATGCCCAGCATTTCTCCCAGGATATACTGCTCTGTCATTGGCTTTGTTGCAATATGTATGGTGTCTTTTTTCGATTTATGGAAAAAGGCTGCGGCAGCAGACACGATAATGATAAGGATGACACCGGCTATTATCATGGATAATTTTTTCCTGTTCTTCGTTCTTCTTTTTCTCTGAAGGAGCTTTTCAACCAATCCCAGTATAAAGTCAGATAGCAGTGCGATCACAGCGATGAGCAGACTGCCAGCCATAGTCATTGCAGCATTGTTGGTAGTGATTCCTCTGTAAATGGCAACCCCCAGACCACCGGCACCTATGAAGGAGGCAATACCTGCTAAAGCAATAGTCATGATTACCATATTGCGGATTCCTGACATAATTACCGGCAGGGCTAACGGAAGTTTGATTTTAAATAAGATCTGGCTGTCCGTACTGCCCATTCCCCTTGCAGCTTCAATGATATTTTCATCCACATTTGTGATACCGGTATAGGTATTGCGCACCATTGGCATTAACGCATAAAAGGTAAGCGCAATCACGGCAGTTACGTTTCCGATGCCCGAAAAGGGAATCAGGAATCCCAGCATAGAAATCGATGGAATGGTGTACAGAAAGTTGATGATACCAAGTACAGGCCTCGATGAACGGCGGAATTCGCTTACCAGAATGCCGAGAATACCGCCTACTAGAATTGCAATCACGATAGAAATAACTGAAATTTTTAAATGTTCCAGGCACAGATTAATAAAAAATGCACTTCGTTCCGTTAGTAAAATCCAAATATCCATTAACATATTTTCTTTCTCCTTTTAATCGCTTTTACGGGACAGGTTTCATAACATAATCCACAGTGCAGGCAGTGTTGCTGCCGGATGGTATATGCCGGTTGGGAATCAATACATTTTTGCGGACATTTTTTTGCACAAGTGCCGCAGGCAATGCACTCCCCGGTTATTTCGAATCCTGTCACAGTGGAATCTATGTTGCCAAATGAATCATATTCTCTGTATACAGGAGTTGAACTTATATCAAAATATTCCAGGGAACCGCTGTTTATGCAAAATGGTTCTAAGATATAACGGGATTCCCCGGGATAAACCCCGTTCATTATGGGGTTAAATTTAAATATTTTATCAATCAGGTTCTTTTGGTTTTGCAGATGCACTGCTTTGCCGCTTAAACGAATCATTTCATAATTTTTCGTCATACCGACTACAGCAACAGCTTCATTTTCCAGTAGTTCAGTGTAAAAATCTTTTCCTCTGGCAGTACAAAAATATAAGGAGTTATTTTCAACAAGCATCACATCGATGATCCTTGCCTGTGGTAGTCCGTCTCCTGTGACAGTAGATATAGTTACACTTTTAATTTTTCTCAAAATACTCAGATATTTATGTTCCATTTACAATCCTCCCTTGAGTCTGTCTTAAAATCCAGTGCCGCTAATGCGTGTCCTGTTTTCATGGCTATTGACATCAATTTCTATATAGAATATATTAAATGCATACAGTACTTTGCGCAAGTAGGCACAATAAAGTGCTTAAGGTACCAAAAAGATACTAATGGAGGAATATGCATGGAAAAGCAGAATCTGCCGGCGTGCCCGGTTGAAACAACATTGAGTTTAATAGGGAACAGATGGAAAGTTTTGATTATCCGGGATTTGTTAAGCGGAAAAAAACGTTTTGGGGAATTGAAGAATGCCATAGGTAACATTTCGCAAAAAGTTCTGACTTCTAATCTTAAAGATATGAAGGAGGCGGGACTGATCACCAGGACAGTGTATCCGGAGGTGCCGCCTCGTGTAGAGTACGAACTTACCGAGACGGGACTTAGCCTGAATACCGTTTTAGAATCAATGGTTGACTGGGGGACGGAATATAAGAACAAGATGGAACGTTAGTAGAGTCTTCTTCCTGATAAGAAATACTAAATACAGAATCAAAAAGCTATTCAGATATTAGTACTATAGTGAACGTTTTGTAATGTTCTATTAAATGCATTATATTGGGGTTTAGCTGATAAATGACGCTTTGTATGCAGAGGTAGTGTACGGAAAGAGAAGGGGGCGGACCAGGACATTGGTTTGGAAGGCTTACCGCAGAACTGGCATTTTCTAACCTTCCCGAAGCCCTTTTTGGCGGCACGCGGGCATTCGCTCCGAAATCCTGATGCATTTCGCAGCTCA
>OATB01000634.1_pt1 | contig 20605 bp, 9 predicted proteins | sample 1494941 | NCBI WGS metagenome assembly OATB01 (sample SAMEA2579931, study PRJEB22360) | human gut metagenome | reverse complement strand
GCGACACCGTGCGCCAGGTCATGCTGCCGGTGTGGAGCTCCTACTACTTCTTCACGCTGTATGCGAACGCGGCCAATGGCGGGGCCGGCTTCGACGCCCGTCAGCTGCGCGCGGACGAGGTGGCGGGTCTGCCCGAGATGGACCGTTACCTGCTGGCCCGCACCCGCAGGCTCGTAGAGCGTGTAGAGAAGTCGCTCGACGAGTTCGCGATTTCTGACGCGTGCGATGCGGCAAGTGACTTCATCGACGTGCTCACCAACTGGTACATCCGCAACACCCGCGACCGCTTCTGGAAGGAGGACGCGAACGCGTTCAACACGCTGTACACCGTGCTTGAGGTGTTCATGCGCGTTCTCGCGCCGCTCGCCCCGATGGAGTCCGAATCCGTGTGGCGTGGCCTGACCGGCGGTGAATCCGTGCATCTGGCCGATTGGCCGTACGTCGCGGACGAGAAGACCGGTGAGGCGACCGAGCTTGGCCGTGTGCTGGTCGACGACCCGGCACTGGTGGACGCGATGGAGAAGGTGCGCGAGATCGTCTCCGGCGCTCTGTCGTTGCGCAAGGCCGCCCAGATCCGTGTGCGCCAGCCGCTCGCCAAGCTCACCGTCGTGGTCGAGGATGTGGACGCCGTCAAGGCGTACGACGAAATTCTCAAGTCAGAGCTTAATATAAAGGATATTGAGTTCTGCACGATGGAGGATGCCGGTTCGCAGGGGCTGAAGATCGTGCACGAGCTGAAGGTCAACGCCCGCGCCGCCGGCCCGCGCCTCGGCAAGCAGGTCCAGTTCGCCATCAAGGCGTCCAAGACCGGTGCCTGGCACGTTGATGCCGCGACCGGTGCTCCGGTCGTCGAGACGCCGAACGGCGAGGTTGCGCTGGAGGCCGGCGAATACGAGTTAATCAACCGCGTGGAGGAGGAGAACGCCGCCGAGGCCGACGCTTCCGTGTCGGCCGCTCTGCCCACCGGCGGTTTCGTGATTCTCGATACCGTGCTGACCGCCGACCTGGAGGCCGAGGGCTACGCCCGCGATGTGATTCGCGCCGTGCAGGACGCCCGCAAGGCCGCCGACCTGGACATCGCCGATCGCATCGCCCTGGTGCTGACCGTGCCGTCCGCCAATGTGGCCGATGTCGAGCGGTTCCGCGATCTGATCGCCCATGAGACGCTGGCCACCTCCTTCGCGGTGAAGGAAGGCGCCGAGCTGGGTGTGGAGGTCGCCAAGGCGTGACGCCGTGGTGAGCCGACCGCGCCCGCTGCGTGACGCACGGGCGCGTGGAATGCATGAAGTGGTCCTGCCGTTCAACGGCGGGACCTCTTTTGTTGTTCCGCGTTATGCTTGCGTTACCGGGCGATTGACGAGGTGATGATAATGTGTGCGACGTACTATGCGAGAACCAGCGATCATGGGTATGAGACCTGCGCGGAGCACCTGGCCATGGCCGGTTGCCTCGCCGGAGGGTTTGCCAAGGGCTTCGGGTATCTTGACGACGGATTGCTGGCTGGTCTGGTCCACGATCTGGGCAAATATTCGGATGCTTTCCAGCGGCGAATCCGCAACCCCGATCATTGCGGACCCGTTGACCATTCGACGGCCGGTGCGTTGCTGTTGATGCGGCATGTATGCCCGTTGGCGGCGATGGCGGTGGCCGGGCATCACGCGGGGCTGCCTGATCTCGGCAGTTACGGCGAGCTGGAGGGTTCAACGTTCATGAGCCGCATGAACAGGGCACGCAGGTCGGGGGATTGCAATCCACTCGCTCTGGCTCAAGCGGGAGAGGCGCAACTGGATATTCCGCAGTCGGCGTTCCTGCATGGGACTCGATCCGCGAAGCCGATGACCTCGGGCAAGCGTCCCGAGCGATGGTCGCTGTACACCGACATGATGTTGACACGCATGCTGTTCTCCGCTTTGGTGGATGCGGATCGACTTGATGCCGAATTCTTCACTTCTAATCGTATTGACCGTGCGGAACATCACATCCTTGAATCTTTGAAGAAGCACCTTGGTCCGCAGAACCTGGCGAGTGGCCGGGTGCCCGCATTCGATGCCCTGCGTGAGGCGTCGCTGACGGTGTCCGTCGAGCGTGACGCCGAAGACCGGTCCCGGATCGATCGCCTGGCCACCATCATGGAGAACACAGCCGATGGATATCTTGCCGCACCCGGAAAGCGGCCAATTGATATCAGACGCTGTGAGTTGCTTGAGCGATGCCTCGCCCGCGGCAAAGATCCGTCATACGGCACCGGCCTATATACGCTCACCGCCCCCACCGGCAGCGGCAAAACCATTTCCTCGATCGCGTTCGCCCTCGAACATGCGCGCACCAACAATCTGCGACGCGTCATTTACGTGATTCCGTATACGTCGATTATCGATCAGACGGTAGGCCAGTTCGAGGCGATCTTTGGAACGGACGCCGTGTTGCCCCACTACTCCGAGGCGCCGTACCAGCTCAAGAACGAGTCCGACATGGATGCAACGGATCTCAGACGTGCGCTTGCTGCGGAGAACTGGAACGCGCCGATCGTGGTCACCACGGCGGTGCAGTTCTTTGAAAGCCTGTACTCGAACGCAACTTCGCGATGCCGTAAGCTGCACAACATAGCGGATTCCGTTATCGTCTTCGACGAGGCGCAGACGTTGCCGGTGCCGTATCTGAGACCGTGCGTACGGGCGATTGCCGAGCTTGTGGAGCGATACGGCTCCACGGCGGTGTTGTGCACCGCCACGCAACCGGAGCTGCAGCCACTGCTTGACGAATCCTTCGATGGTGACCATGTGCGTGTTCCTGAGATTTCGCCGTTCACTTGTGACGATAGGGACTCGTTTCGTCGTGTGACCATCAAACGGCTTGGCGATATCGCATTGGATGCGCTTGCGGAGCGACTGGGTGGCCATAAGCAGGTGCTGTGTGTGGTGAACACACGTAGCAAAGCCCAGTATCTCCATGATCGGCTGGCGGACGATGACGCCGAAGGCAGCTTCTGCCTGACCACGCTGCAGTGTGCGGCGGATCGGCAGCGACTGTTCGCTGAAATCCGGGATCGACTGGATGCCGGAGCGTCATGCCGCGTGGTTTCCACCTCCCTGATCGAAGCCGGCGTGGACGTCGACTTTCCCGTCGCATATCGTGAAGAGGCCGGACTGGATTCCGTCATCCAGACGGCCGGACGCTGCAATCGCGAAGGTCGTCGCCCCGCGTCGGAGAGTGTGGTCCATGTGTTTTCTACGGAAGGTGGCTGCGCCCCGTTCCTCCGGCAGAACATTGCGGCGTTCCGGGCGGTGGCCGATCGTCATGCTGATTTGAATACGGATGAGGCGGTTCGCGCGTATTTCGCGGAGGTGCTATGTCTGAGAAATGGTGGTGTCGCCCGCGCGAACGTCGGCAATGATGCGCTTGATCGGAAGTGTATCCTGCCGCTGCACGGGCGTGATGCGAACTGGCCTTTTGCGGACATTGCCAAACGGTTCAGGCTCATCGATACGCCAACCATACCGGTGTATATCCCGCTGCCCGGTGATGGCGCGCTCCTGTGCGAGCGATTGGAGCGTGGCGATATGGATCGCACGCTGTTTCGCAAACTCGGCAGATACGCGGTCAATGTATGGCCGCGGCATCTCGAGCAGTTGAAGTCAGTAGGGGCGGTATTGACGGTCGGCCCGGGGAAGAGCGACGAAGAGGATTGTTTTGTTCTGCGTGACATGGGCTTGTACTCGTCGCGTCTGGGGTTGAAGCTGGATGGTGCGACCGCTGATGGCATTTTCATGTGAGGAATCCGTGTGTCCGGTCGTGGATGCGGCCGGACACACGGGCGTTTCGCTCCGCCCAGATGGAGACCAATAAATTTCAATCCACGCTCCCTGAGGGGAGCGACCGTAGGAATCAGTGAATACGCGGTGTCTCTCTTCGGCGGCGTGTTGAACACCCTCACCATAATACTAGCTTAGGATTTGTATTTATTGGAGTGTTCTTATTTGTCTCTATCTAAATGATGTGGTATGTTGGGATCGTCAACGACGAAGACACCTCGATGAAAGGAGGGAAGATGTCAATACGCTTGGAAGTATGGGGTGAGAACGCCCTTTTCTCGAGAAGCGAATTCAAAACGGAGCGCGTCACCTATGACGTCATGACGCCATCCGCAGCGCGTGGAATACTGGAAGCCATATTCTGGCATCCGGGCATGCGCTGGCGAATCGACAGGATTCACGTGCTCAATCCCATCCGATTCGACAGCATACGCCGCAATGAGGTCGATAGCGTCATCAATATCGGCAAAATACGAACGATGGCGGAAGGACGCGGGGATGGCGGTGCCATATACACTGCCGAATCCATCCAACAACGCTCGTCCACCATCCTGCGTGACGTCCGATATGTGATAGATGCTCATTTCGAACTCAACCGGGCGAAAATGTCATCTACGGATTCGGCGGAGAAATTCCAGAGCATGTTCATGCGACGTGCGGCCAAGGGGCAATGTTTCCATCACCCGTACTTCGGTGCGAGGGAATTCCCCGTGGAATTCCAGTTATGGCAGGAATCCGGCGATCCCGTCGGTTTCGAACATGGGCATCGGGACCTAGGCTACATGTTGTACGACTTTGATTATCGCAACCCGGCCCATCCCACCCCGTTGTTCTTCCGCGCCGAACTGGATGATGGCGTGCTGGACATCGAATCCGTGGAGGTCAGGTCATGATCATCAGCGATCTGTGCGATGAGTACGCCGTCTTGGTGTCTCAGAATAGAGCTCCGGCCTATGGGTATGACAACGTCAATGCTCCATACGGGTTGGTCGTCGACGATGACGGTACCTTGATCAGAGTTCGACCGCTGGGGGACTTCAGTGGGAAGAAGCCCGTCAATATCATTCCGGTGCCGGCTCGTTTTCCCCGTTCATCAGGGATTGTGGCGAACTTCCTCTGCGACAACGTCACGTACCTGCTCGGCTGCGACACCAAAGGGAACGCCAAGCGTGCGGCGCAGGCGTTCCAAGCGTGCGGCGAATTGCATCGACGCATACTCGATGGCGTCAAGGACCGTGCCGCCTCCGCCGTACGCGCCTTCTTCTCGAAGGCGCCACAATGGCAGACCGCCCAACGTCTTATGGGGGATGAGGCATGGAAATCATCGGTGACGATGAACTTCGCCCTGGAATATGACGATGGAGGGCAGACGATATTCATTGGAGAACTTCCAAGCATACAAGAGGCCTGGGATGCCTATTACGGGCGGGTGGACGATGCCGATGAATCGGCACTGGTCTCAAGCCTGGTTTCCGGCGAACGCATCGTTCCGGAAAAGGTCCATCCAAAGATCAAAGGTGTCGCGGGAGCCCAATCATCAGGTGCGTCATTGATATCATTCAACGCCCCGGCATTCTGCTCGCATGTCGCCGAGCAGAATGAGAACGCTCCGATGAGCAAGCGGGAGGCCTATGAATATACGACGGCGTTGAACACCCTGCTCGCCGACCGTGATCGGGTCCAACGCATTGGAGGTGATACCGTCGTATCATGGGCCAATTGTGGCGATAACGCATATCGTGACGTGTGGGATCAGTATATGGGGCAATCCGGCGGACTGAGTGAAAAAGTGGTCGTGGATGCCACGCGTGCGCTGGCGCAGGGAAAACCTTACGACTACGAGGAAATTCACCTCAGCCCGGATGAACAATTCCATATTCTCGCGCTGTCCCCCAATGCGGCACGTCTTTCGGTTCGGTTCTACCTGACCGATACGTTCGGGACGTTCGCGCGCAACATCGATCGGCATTATCGAGATACCGCCATCCGACGCCCCAGCTACGATTCGACGACCTTCCTGCCCACATGGCGGTTGTTGAATCAGACCATACGGACACAAAGCAAAACCGCGAAAGCGTCGCCGCAAATGGCGGGTGCCGTCATGAAAGCGATACTTGAAGGCACGCCGTATCCGATGACTCTGATCAACGCGGTGGAGCGTCGGATCAATGCCGAACATGATGTCTCGCCGGACAAGGCGGCGATCATCAAAGCGTATTACCTACGCGCAACAACCAATGCACAATTCAAGGAGGTGCTACGGATGGACATCAATGAAGAGAGCGACTACCTGCCGTATGTGCTCGGCCGCATGTTCTCCATCTACGAGCAGATTCAGTTGGCCGCCATACCAGGCATCAATACCACGATCAAGGACAAGTATTTCACCAGCGCATCCACGACTCCGGCCCGCATCTTCCCGATTCTGGGAGATCTCGCGGCGAAGCACATGCGGAAAGCCTGGAAGTCGAAGGGGTTGAAAGTCAAGCTGGACAAGGCCCTGGGCGAGCTGACCGGGAGAGTGGGGGACCGTTATCCCTCCCGTCTTTCCCTGGAGGAACGCGGCGCATTCCAACTCGGATATTATTTCGAAAATCAGAAACGATTCGACAAAACCAACAAGAACAACAACGAACAGGGAGAGAACAATGACTGACCGTAAACCCATCGAGAACCGTTATGACTTCACCATCCTCTTTGATGTGAAGGACGGCAATCCCAACGGCGACCCGGACTCCGGCAACATGCCCCGAGTCGACATCGAAACCGGTAATGGCCTGACGACAGATGTCTGCATCAAGCGCAAGATCCGCGACTATGTGCAGACGGCTATGGGCGAGCAGGCCCCTTGGCGAATCTATATCCAGAACAGGCAGACGCTCAATCGGTTGGACGGTGAGGCGCTCAAGGCGGAACATATCAACGCCAGCCTTGAAAACAAGGATTTCGCCAAGGAAATCAAAGCTCTGAAGAAGACCGATCCCGAATTGGATCGACGTCTGCGCGACTATATGTGCGACCAGTTCTTCGACATTCGCACCTTCGGCGCGGTGATGACCACATTCGTCAAAGGTAATCTGTCGTGCGGTCAGGTGCGGGGTCCGGTGCAGCTCGGGTTCGCCCGCTCCATCGATCCGATCAGCGTTCAGGAGATATCCATCACCCGTATCGCCGTCACCACGGAAGCGGATGCCGCCGAGAAAAACAACACCATGGGCAACAAATTCATCATCCCCTATGGCCTCTACCGCATGAACGGCTACATCTCCGCCAAGCTCGCGCAGAACGTCACCGGTTTCTGCGATGAAGACCTCGATGTACTGTGGCAAGCGATTCTGAACATGTTCGAGTTCGATCGCTCCGCGGCGCGCGGCAACATGGCGGTTCGCAAGCTGTACGTATTCAAGCACAGCAGCGCGCTTGGCGATGCCCCCTCGTGGAAGCTGTTCGACAGCATTGACGTCCATAAGCGTGACGAAGTGGATGTGCCCCGCGATTTCGGTGATTACGAGGTTCGAGTGAATCGTGAAGCCATTCCGGAATCCGTCAGCCTGACCGAAATGGTCGATCACACATTGTGATTCCCCATGCAGGCCGGAGATCGTCATCGTAATGACATCATGCCATCGTTTGGCAATCTCCGGCCTTCGGATTGTGTATGCCGGTGATTCCACCGCATGAACCGTTGGAGAGAGGCCTTGCATGCAAGCACAATCAGAGTATCCTGAAGATGACTGGCTGGCTCTTTCCGGCCTTCAGCATTTCGCGTTTTGCCGACGTCAGTGGGCGTTGATTCATGTCGAGCAGCAGTGGCGGGACAACTATCTCACTACTGCGGGCTCCCTGGAACATGACAGGGCTCACGACTATGGCGCGTCGGAAGCACGGGGCGATCTGCTGATCATGCGTGATCTGCGTGTGTTTTCACGACGGCTGGGCATCACCGGTGCATGTGACGTAGTCGAGTTCCGGCAATCGGACGCCGGCGTGCCGTTGCATGGGCGAGCCGGTACCTGGTCGCCCTACCCCGTGGAATACAAGCATGGCGCACCCAAACAGACGGATGCGGATCGCCTTCAACTGTGTGCGGAGGCCATGTGCCTGGAAGAGATGTTGGCCTGCTCGATTCCGGAAGGTGCGTTGTTCTACCAGCAGACCAAGCATAGGGAGCGCGTGCGTCTCGATGAATCGTTACGCGATCAGATCGTTGCTATGTCAGGTGAGATGCACGACCTGTTCGCTCGTGGTCATACTCCGAACGTCAAGCCTTCGAAAAGCTGCCGAGCGTGCTCGCTACGCGATATTTGCCTGCCGAAACTTGCGGGAAGCCGCTCGGCGAAACAATTCATTGATGAGGTCATGCGCGCAGAAGCGGCCGGACAGGAGAATCGCACATGAAGCAACTACTCAACACCTTGTATGTCACCAGCGAGGACGCCTATCTGTCGCTGAAGAACGACAATGTCATAGTCCAGCAAGGGGATGTCGCACTCGGACAGATCCCGTTGCGCTCCCTGGAGAGCATCGTGAGCTTCTCCTACAAAGGCGCGTCGCCCGCACTCATGGGCAGATGCTCGGAATCCGGAGTAGGACTGTCGTTCTTTTCCCCTCATGGACGATACTACTGTTCGATACTCGGCGAGAACAACCGCAACGTGCTGCTTCGTCGTGAACAGTTCCGTTTCGCGGACGACGAGACTGTCGCCTTGTCGTTCGCGCGGTCGTTCATCATCGGGAAGATCTACAACTCTCGTTGGGTTCTTGAACGAACCAAACGGGACCACGCGCTACGCATCAACAGTCAACGAATCGCCGAGCAAAGCGAGAAGCTTCGGCAATCGTTGCTGGGCATACGTGATTGCACGTCCATAGACGGGCTGCGTGGAGTGGAGGGATTGGCCGCCAAAGACTATTTCTTCGCTTTCGATGACCTGATTCTACGTAACAAGGACGCGTTCTTCTTCGAGCAGCGCAGCCGCAGACCTCCGTTGGATCGTGCGAATGCGTTGATGTCGTTCGTGTACTCGATACTGACCGGTGATTGCATCGCGGCTCTGCAAGGAGTCGGGCTTGACCCGTATGTGGGGTTTCTGCATACCGATCGGCCGGGGCGCGCTTCCCTGGCGTTGGATCTGGTTGAGGAATTTCGGCCAGCTCTGGCCGACCGTTTCGTGCTGACGCTCATCAACACGGGAGTGGTCAAGCCCTCCCAGTTCGAAGTGCGTGAGAACGGCGGCGTGTTCCTTTCCGATAGCGGGCGCAAAACAGTGCTTGCCGCGTGGCAGAAGCGAAAACAGGAGACGATTACCCATCCGTTCTTCAACGAAAAAATGCCGTGGGGACTGGTGCCCCATGTACAGGCATTGCTGCTCAACCGTGCGATTCGCGGTGATCTGGATGCTTATCCGCCATTCATGTGGAAATAGCTTCCCAGAGAGTCGGGGAGCGGCTCGCCGATGTGAAAAGATGCGGATGATTCCTTTCGACATGATAAGGAGACAGGATAAGATGGAACGATGATGGTTGTCGTGGCTTACGATGTCAGCACGGAAACGCCCGAAGGCAGACGAAGGCTGCGGAACGTGGCCAAGATTTGCATGAAATACGGTCAACGCGTGCAGAACAGCGTTTTCGAGTGCTCCGTATCGCCGTCCGATTACCTGATTCTGAAGCATGATCTGGCGAAGATTATGGATGAGTCGCAAGACAGCCTGCGGTACTACAATCTTGGGGCGAAGTATTCTTCGAAGATTGAATATCGGGGAAGGCAGCGACATTTACCGGTCGATGGCGTGATGATGCTTTGACGCCGCATTGGCATGCGGCATTCGGCGGACTGGAGCGGTGTACGACGTGCGGAGATCGGCCGGTGCGAGCCTTGAGCTCTCATGAAGCACTGGGTCGTTCGCACCACGGTTCATGGCTTCTGAGGACGGTGTGTGTTCTTCTTGTCGTTTGATAACTCAAGAGTGAGTGATCTGCTGGCATATCGATTCAGCGGATTCGCATATCGGGGAAAATGCGGGTGAATCGTACGGTACAATTGATGCCGTGGAATGGGTGGAGTATCCATATTTTGAGATATGAAGTCCATTCTTGCGGTCGCACCCCTCACGGGGTGCGTGGATTGAAATGCAATAAAATCGCGGAGGCACGTCGCAACGGGGCTGTCGCACCCCTCACGGGGTGCGTGGATTGAAATGCTTTTTCGGTTGTAACGGCGAGCTCGCTTGCGGGTCGCACCCCTCACGGGGTGCGTGGATTGAAATGCGGTACCAGTGCGCCCGTCATGGTCAACGGTGTGTCGCACCCCTCACGGGGTGCGTGGATTGAAATATTGGTGATCGGGTCTCTTGTGATGCCGGCTATGGTCGCACCCCTCACGGGGTGCGTGGATTGAAATACGAAATGCCCGCCGAGGTGTTTTTCCGGCACGGTCGCACCCCTCACGGGGTGCGTGGATTGAAATCCCGCGACGCAGCTTGCGACCGGTCAGGATTACGCGTCGCACCCCTCACGGGGTGCGTGGATTGAAATGGGACGGTGCATCTTCAACAGAGTTTCGGCATCGGTCGCACCCCTCACGGGGTGCGTGGATTGAAATAGGAGATTGCCATCAAGTGGATTAAGGCGCATGGGTCGCACCCCTCACGGGGTGCGTGGATTGAAATTTATCAGTCGCTGGGTATCAAGAACTTACCCATGTCGCACCCCTCACGGGGTGCGTGGATTGAAATCCAGAACGGTACCCCTTGATACTATACATGCTGAGTCGCACCCCTCACGGGGTGCGTGGATTGAAATCAGAACATACTTACATATTGTCCTTTTTGGATGAGTCGCACCCCTCACGGGGTGCGTGGATTGAAATTCCGTGATTGATGTGATTTCGATCAGGCAGATAGTCGCACCCCTCACGGGGTGCGTGGATTGAAATGGCGAATGGAAAACTCTTGGGACGCATTGGCTGGAGTCGCACCCCTCACGGGGTGCGTGGATTGAAATTCGCCGGCCAAGCCGGTCGTGAAACGCCCCCCTGTCGCACCCCTCACGGGGTGCGTGGATTGAAATTACGGCAAGCTGCTCCAGTCGGGTGGTCTCATGGGTCGCACCCCTCACGGGGTGCGTGGATTGAAATTCGAACTCCACGCCGGTGCCGCTGCCGTCAACGTGTCGCACCCCTCACGGGGTGCGTGGATTGAAATCACAGCAATTTGGCGGTGGCCGTCGAACTGGTCAGTCGCACCCCTCACGGGGTGCGTGGATTGAAATCTGTTCGCTCCCTCGCTCACAGTATTCACGACGAGTCGCACCCCTCACGGGGTGCGTGGATTGAAATACGGAATGCTTATCGGCATGCTCGATAACGTCGGGTCGCACCCCTCACGGGGTGCGTGGATTGAAATTCCCCCGCCGAGGAATTCGAGGAGTGGGCGGAGGGTCGCACCCCTCACGGGGTGCGTGGATTGAAATTTGTCTGTGTGCGGACTTTTATAATGTACGCCCTGTCGCACCCCTCACGGGGTGCGTGGATTGAAATACGGAAACCGTACAAATGTCGCTCGGTTATGACGTCGCACCCCTCACGGGGTGCGTGGATTGAAATACGTGACATAGTTTTATCTTGGTTTTCGGTGTCCACGTCGCACCCCTCACGGGGTGCGTGGATTGAAATAATTCCCCCCCCCCTCTAATAGTCGGTCGAGTCGCCGTCGCACCCCTCACGGGGTGCGTGGATTGAAATCCGGAAAAGGACGACGACGGGGCCGCCGCAAGGGCGGTCGCACCCCTCACGGGGTGCGTGGATTGAAATACGACCCCCGCGTGCACGGGATCAATCTCTCGCAGTCGCACCCCTCACGGGGTGCGTGGATTGAAATCACCAGTTTGCGCCGCCCTTGATCGTGCCCGTATAGTCGCACCCCTCACGGGGTGCGTGGATTGAAATATCGTCGTTGTCTTGGGTGTCATTGCGGTATTGGGTCGCACCCCTCACGGGGTGCGTGGATTGAAATGGTTACGACGTCGTTGAGCGTGGTGAGGTCGAGTGGTCGCACCCCTCACGGGGTGCGTGGATTGAAATGTGGTGTCTGCGGACATGTGCGTTCGCGGTACCGTCGCACCCCTCACGGGGTGCGTGGATTGAAATTCGCGAACCTCGGCTCCTACATCTCGCAGGTGCCCGTCGCACCCCTCACGGGGTGCGTGGATTGAAATGGACACGTCCATAGCGGACGCCATTGCCAAAGCTGGTCGCACCCCTCACGGGGTGCGTGGATTGAAATCATGGCCGTGGTGCAAAACATCATCGGCGTATTGCGTCGCACCCCTCACGGGGTGCGTGGATTGAAATTGGACTCCTGCCATCGCTGACCATCAACCCCGAGTCGCACCCCTCACGGGGTGCGTGGATTGAAATACCACGCCTGACGGGCTGGCGCACGAGTACGAGAGTCGCACCCCTCACGGGGTGCGTGGATTGAAATAGATCACCGGGGAGTATGGCGCTTCCCACGGTCAGGTCGCACCCCTCACGGGGTGCGTGGATTGAAATGGCAACGGTTGCACGGGGATGGATAAGAGCATTCGTCGCACCCCTCACGGGGTGCGTGGATTGAAATAACCTCGATCTATACGATACCGGCGACCCCGCCGCGTCGCACCCCTCACGGGGTGCGTGGATTGAAATGCTTATGTATGCCATATCGTTGAAGTGCCCGGGTCGCACCCCTCACGGGGTGCGTGGATTGAAATTGCATTCGGGTCATATACTTGGGCAAGCGGCATTGTCGCACCCCTCACGGGGTGCGTGGATTGAAATTCCTGAATATCAGCGCCGTATGCCGTCGGCCACTCAGTCGCACCCCTCACGGGGTGCGTGGATTGAAATTTCGCCACGCTCGCCCTTGTCTCCCTTGGGGATGGTCGCACCCCTCACGGGGTGCGTGGATTGAAATGAATAGACCAGTTAATAGAGTGGGAAAATCAACCGGTCGCACCCCTCACGGGGTGCGTGGATTGAAATACCACTGCGGAAGGACACGTTGGGGTCGAGTGTCAGTCGCACCCCTCACGGGGTGCGTGGATTGAAATGCGCATGCGCCAGTAGTCCACGCCCTCACCCAAGAGTCGCACCCCTCACGGGGTGCGTGGATTGAAATGGTTTGCGTGGTGGTTAAGTCGGGTGATACGTTGGTCGCACCCCTCACGGGGTGCGTGGATTGAAATGATTTCGGGCGCAACCTCGCCGGGCTCACACGCAGTCGCACCCCTCACGGGGTGCGTGGATTGAAATACCATTGGCTTGCCGCTGTTGGCCAAAAACGTTAGTCGCACCCCTCACGGGGTGCGTGGATTGAAATGACATGCCCGCCGAGGTGGCCGATGTCGCCAAACTGTCGCACCCCTCACGGGGTGCGTGGATTGAAATTGCAATCATATTACGGTAGCACCGTTAAAGGGCAAGTCGCACCCCTCACGGGGTGCGTGGATTGAAATGCTGCCACCACCACACCAACCACAAACGGCAACCGGTCGCACCCCTCACGGGGTGCGTGGATTGAAATGCGCTCGATGTCAACACATTTGTTGACGATCAAGGTCGCACCCCTCACGGGGTGCGTGGATTGAAATAACGTGTATTATCGGCCTAAAAAATGGACATCATGTCGCACCCCTCACGGGGTGCGTGGATTGAAATGCTCCGGTCACGTGGACTGCTGACGGGGCTCCCGGTCGCACCCCTCACGGGGTGCGTGGATTGAAATACAAAAGCCGTGAAGCTGCGCACCGGAAGGGACTGTCGCACCCCTCACGGGGTGCGTGGATTGAAATAAGGCCCCGCTGCCTACCGGCGTGACTCAGGCCAGTCGCACCCCTCACGGGGTGCGTGGATTGAAATGGTTTGCAATGGCTGGACGGAAAAACATGTTTGTGTCGCACCCCTCACGGGGTGCGTGGATTGAAATTTAAAGGGCGCGTTCTGCGCCATCACGGTGAGTCGTCGCACCCCTCACGGGGTGCGTGGATTGAAATCCAGAAAACCCCGTTTATTCTGGAAGTGCCCGCCGGTCGCACCCCTCACGGGGTGCGTGGATTGAAATATCGTAGGTGGTGTATATGCCCAGAGCCCGCAAGGTCGCACCCCTCACGGGGTGCGTGGATTGAAATGAGATGACGTGCAATCAGGAATTTCCGAAGGATTGTCGCACCCCTCACGGGGTGCGTGGATTGAAATTTCCATTGCGCGAATGCGGTTTTCCACGTTGGTTGTCGCACCCCTCACGGGGTGCGTGGATTGAAATCAGTCAAGGTGACCATTTTCCTTCTGGCTGAGGGGTCGCACCCCTCACGGGGTGCGTGGATTGAAATATCGGGTCGAACAGATATCGCATGGTGTTCGCGACAGTCGCACCCCTCACGGGGTGCGTGGATTGAAATGCCTTCGTCAAGGCCACGGAGGGGGCGGGCGGCTGGTCGCACCCCTCACGGGGTGCGTGGATTGAAATCCCCAATGTGATCGTTGTGACGGCGTGATATTCGGTCGCACCCCTCACGGGGTGCGTGGATTGAAATACTGTATGGGCGGGTAGGGTTCGCCGGTTTGCGTCGCACCCCTCACGGGGTGCGTGGATTGAAATAACGCGGGCGTGGCGCAGAACGCATTATCTAATGGTCGCACCCCTCACGGGGTGCGTGGATTGAAATACCAAAAAACTCCGTTTATTTTGGAGGTGCCCGCGTCGCACCCCTCACGGGGTGCGTGGATTGAAATTGCAATCATATTACGGCAGCACCGTTAAAGGGCAAGTCGCACCCCTCACGGGGTGCGTGGATTGAAATTTACAGGATTGCATGTGGCGGTACGATTTACGAAGTCGCACCCCTCACGGGGTGCGTGGATTGAAATGCGAGTTGATCGTACTCGTTTTTAAGATACCTGGTCGCACCCCTCACGGGGTGCGTGGATTGAAATCTTGTACCATCGTCTCGATTTTGCTCACTGGTATCGTCGCACCCCTCACGGGGTGCGTGGATTGAAATCTCCCCAATCGGGTGACGCTGGCTCCGTCCCGCGTCGCACCCCTCACGGGGTGCGTGGATTGAAATATCCCGTAGAACACCGCGAGTATCACTATCGGAACGTCGCACCCCTCACGGGGTGCGTGGATTGAAATGTCTCGAAATGGAGCCGGCCTTGGACGAACCGAAGTCGCACCCCTCACGGGGTGCGTGGATTGAAATTGATTAGCAAAACGCAGATGACTGACATTGCCGCGTCGCACCCCTCACGGAGTGCGTGGATTGAAATTCCCCGGTGGGCTCGGAGGCCAGCAACTCCGCCAGGTCGCACCCCTCACGGGGTGCGTGGATTGAAATCAGTGGATTAAGCAATAACTACTGGTACAAACGCGTCGCACCGCTCACGGGGTGCGTGGATTGAAATTGGTCTCCAATCGTGATCTCCACGTCGTCGAAAGAGTCGCACCCCTCACGGGGTGCGTGGATTGAAATGAAGCGCTGCTGAAGGAAGTCAAGGCTGTGATCGACAATCCGGACGCCACCGCGAAGGACGTCGCGCAGATGCTCAAGCGGATGACGGACTTCGAGTACGAGTATGCGACTCCTGATCCCGATCCTGACCCGGCCCCGGGTCCCGATCCCGACCCGGACCCGGACCCCGACACTCCCGGTACGGATGGCCCGTCCAAGCCCGGAACCGGCGACACGGATACGGACAAGCCCGGCAACAAGCCCGGTGACGGAGCGGAAGACAGTGGCAAGACCAACGACAAACCCAAGCCTCCGCTGTCGGCGACCGGCGTGAACGTGACCGCGATATCGGTCGCGGTCATGGCGCTCGCCAGCGCTGCGACGGTGCTGCTGACCATCAAGCGCCGTAGGGGCTGAACATGACCGGTGCCGGAGAGTCCAATGCTCTCCGGCACCGTCATATGTCGAACTCCTGCATAGGGTACCTTAAATCAGCCTGATCTGATAGACTGTCTGCGGGAATCCGAACACTTGGCGGAACGATGTCGTGCCTCCGAGGCAAAGATTCCGGCAAGAAGTACAAGAATGTTCAAAATCATAGAGGATTGAAATATGCTACACACAGCATCAAGAGGATGCTCGCGTTCGTGGCTGCGCAGACTCACCGCATTGATAGCGGTCTCGGCGCTCGCGTTCGTGGCATTGCCGAACGTCGCGGTGGCGGCGAATCCGATGGAATACCTCGATGTGTCGTTCGGCGGCACGTTCGCTGAAGACACCTACACCACAGGTGGCGACGAGGTGGCGAGGGGCTCCGTGACCAAGCACGGCAGCATACCGACCAAGCTTGACGGCGGCGGCATCACCCTCGCTGGCGGCACCAACGGCGTGACCTTCACCTCGACCGCGAGCTTCAGCGCGAGTGGGAAGGTGAACAAGGGATTCCGCGCCGAAATGGAATACCGTACGAAGCAGACGCCCAGCAACCTCGCCACATTGTTCTCCGCCATGGGCAACATCTTCGTGCGGGCGAACGGCAGCAACCTCGAATACGGCTTCTCCACGAACCCTTCCGGCAGTACATGGAACGACTACACAAAGTCCGTGACGCTGCCTTCCAACAATGTGAAGCACATCATCCAGCTGACATATCTGCCGGGAGCCGACGGCGCTGCCTCGACGTTGCAGTTGAAGGTGGATGGCGTGGCCGGCGAGACCGCCACCTCCGCGGCCGGCGAGCTCGCGGCCGTCAGCGATTCCGTCGGGAACAAGTTCGGGATCGGCTACGAGGTGAACCCCGCTTCCGGCGCGGCGAGCCGCGGTCTTGCCGGTGACGTGTTCCGCGCGCGTGTCGCCGATTCGGACGCCCCGTGGGAGATTCTTGACGCATCCCAGCTGCTGCATGTCAATTTCAACGGCACGTTCAGCGGCACCTCATATACCGCGGCGAGCGGCGAGCAGATGCTGGGCTCGCTGGTGTCGCGCTCGGCCAATCCGTCCATCTCGAACTCCGCCGTCACGCTGGCCGGCGGCACGGCCGGATTCGATTTCACGCCCACGGACTTCACCCTCGGTGACAACGAGGCCATTACCACGCCGCTGGTCGCGGAGCTGCGCTTCACCCCGACGCAGACCGGCGACAACCAGACCCTGTTCGGCGCGGGCGGCAACCTGTTCCTGCGCTACGAGTCGAACAAGCTCGTGTTCGGCGCCTCCACCAAGTCCGGCGATAATTGGACCGACCACAAGATCGAGTCCGCGGCCGCCACGGGTGCGGAGCACGTCGTGTCGGTGGCGTACGTGCCCAATGAGGCCGGCACCGGCGCGAAGCTCGTCATGCGCGTGGATGGCGGCGACGCCCAGACCAAGGACATCACCGGTCTGGCTTACCTGAATTCGGGCATCAAGGGCAAGGTCGGCTTCGGCAACGAAGTGCATTCCGCCGCGCTCAGCCGCGGCTTCGTCGGCTCGCTGAGCGAGATCCGCCTGGCCAAAACCTCCGCGAACTTCACCACCAACGAATTCAAGCTGGTCTACTCTCAGGTCAGCTGCGACACGTCGGGCATCAAGGAGGCGAATACCTTCGACGTGAAGCCCGCCGAGTGCGAGGCCGCGCTTAAGACCAAGCTGTCCAAGCTGCGTCCGACCGAAGGGCAGGCCGACTACATCGACTGGGGTCAGATCGGTTTCCTCCATTACGGCATCAACACGTACTACAACCAGGAGTGGGGTCACGGTAACGAGGATCCCTCCCGCATCAACCCGACCGGCCTCGACACTGACCAGTGGGCGAAGTCCTTCGCCGACGGTGGCTTCAAGATGATCATGGTGACGGTCAAGCACCATGACGGCTTCGAGCTGTACGACTCGCGGTACAACACCGAGCACGACTGGGCAAACACCGCCGTCGCCAAGCGCACGGGGGAGAAGGACCTGTTCCGCAAGATTGTCGCCTCGGCGAAGAAGTACGGCCTGAAGGTCGGCATCTACTATTCGCCGGCCGATTCCTACATGGAGAGGAAGGGCGTCTGGGGCAACAACTCCGCACGCGTCGAGCGCACGATCCCCACGCTGGTGGAGAACGACGACCGCGCCGGCAAGGTGGCTTCCGGCAAACTGCCCACGTTCAAGTACAAGGCCACGGATTACGGCGCCTACATGCTCAACCAGCTCTATGAGCTGCTGACTGAGTACGGCGACATCTCCGAGGTCTGGTTCGACGGTGCCCAAGGCAACACCGCAGGCACTGAGCATTACGACTATGGCGTGTTCTATGAGATGATCCGCCGGCTTCAGCCCCAGGCAATTCAGGCCAACGCCGCATACGATGCCCGATGGGTGGGCAACGAGGACGGCTGGGCCCGTCAGACCGAGTGGAGCCCGCAGGCGGCATACAACGACGGCGTAGACAAGGTGTCGCTTAAGCCTGGCCAGATGGCCCCCGACGGTACGCTTGGCACCATGTCGAGCGTGCTGTCCGAGATCCGCAGCGGCGCCGCCAACCAGTTGCACTGGTATCCGGCCGAAGTCGACGCCAAGAACCGGCCCGGATGGTTCTACCATGCCAGCCAATCGCCGGCGTCCGTAGCCGAAGTCGTGAAGTACTACGAGCAGTCCACGGGACGCAACTCGCAGTATCTGCTGAACGTCCCACCGTCCGATACCGGCAAGCTCGCCGATGCGGATGCCGCGGGACTTAAGGGACTGGGCGAGGAGCTCGCCCGACGCTACGGCACCGATCTTGCCCTGGGCAAGAGCGCGACCGTCGCCGCGTCCGCGAACGGCACCGCGGTAGCGGCCCCGAAGCTGACCGACGGTTCGAAGCTCTCCTCCGACAAGGCCGTGGGTAATACGCCGACGTACACCATCGATCTGGGCAGCGCTGTCGCCGTGGATGCAGTGAAGATCTCCGAGGACGTGCGCAATGCCGGCCAGCAGATCGAAAGCGCTACCCTGCAGGGACGAGTCAATGGAACATGGACGAATCTGGCGACTATGACGACGGTCGGGCAGCAGCGCGACCTTCGCTTCACGTCCCAGAACATCGATGCCATCCGTCTGGTGGTCAACTCCTCCCGCGGTCCGGTGCGTCTGAGCCGTCTTGAGGTGTTCCACACCGAATCCGAGATTCAGACCGGCGCCCGCGCCTACTACATCGACCCGACGGCGCAGACCGCGGGAGATGGATTTACGAAGGACAAGCCCATGACGTCGATCGAGCAGCTGCACGATGTGACCGTCGCGCCAGGCTCCGTGATCTTCGTCAAGGCGGGCACCGAGCTGACCGGGGACTTCGCCGTCTTCGGCTACGGCACCAAGGACGAGCCCATCACCGTGACGACATACGGCAAAAGCGACAAAGCCACCACCGCGAGATTCGACGGCATGACCGCCGGGCTGACGCTGAAGCAGGCGCTGAAGGCGCTCGGCAAGGACGACGCCGGCTGGGTCGTGGCCGATTCCGCCACTGCACCGGCCTCCCGCGTGTATGTCCCGCAGGATGAGATCAGCGTGCACGCCCAGTCGTCGCAGAACTCCGGCGCAGAGGCGGCGAGGGCGCTCGACGGCGACTCGTCGACGAGCTGGCACTCCCAGTACAGCCCGACCACCGCGTCCGCCCCGCATTGGGTGACTCTCGATCTCGGCAAATCGCGTGAGAACGTCGCCTACTTCGACTACCTCGCCCGTATCGACGGCAACAATAACGGTGCCGCCAAGGATTACGAGGTGTATGTCTCCGACGATTCCAACGATTTTGGAGCCCCTGTGGCCTCGGGCACGTTGAAGAACGTCGCCTACACGCAGCGTATCAAGCTGACCCCCAAGAACGGACGGTACGTCAAGTTTGTCATCAAGACCGATTATTCCGGATCGAACTTCGGCTCCGCGGCGGAAATGAATGTCGAGTTGCTGCCCACGGCCGTAGAGGAGGACAAGGTCGCCACCCCGCAGAAGCCGACAGTGGACGATGATGCCGATACATACACCATCCCCGACATCGAGGGAGTCGTGTACAAGGTCGACGGCAAGGTGTTGGCCGCTGGTTCCGTAGTGAACGTGGGCGATGAGGACGTGACCGTCACGGTCACCGCCGAGCCCGCCGACGGATACCGCTTCCCGGATGGTGTGACGTCCCCAGTCACGTATGAGCTGACGTTCACCAAGAAGGGTGGCGAGAAGCCTCCGACCGAAAAAGTCAACAAAGACAAGCTGCACGCCACGATCACCAAGGCTCAGGCGATCGACCGTTCCGCCTATACGGACGAGTCGCTCAAGGTGCTTGATGACAAGCTCGCCGCAGCGCTCAAGGTCTATGACGATGACAAGGTGAGCCAGGATGATGTCGATGCCGCCGAGGCGGCTCTGTCTGCGGCGATCGACGCGCTGAAGACCAAGCCGACGACCCCCGGCGGTGAAGGTGAAAAGCCTGGTGAAGGTGAAAAGCCCGGCGACGGCAACAAGCCCGGCGACGGCAAGAAGCCCGGCGACGTGATCGCAAAGACCGGCGCCTCCACAATGGGCGTTGTCTTCGCTGCACTCGCGATGGTAGCGGGTGCGGTCGTGACGCTTGAAGCCAAGCGTAAGTCCAACCGGTAACATCGGTTCTCCGGCCGTCTGATGCGCCGGCCCGTCTCCTAGAAAAGACGGGCCGGCGCATCGTCATTTTTATCACCGGCGTCGCGGCAATATTTCATGCGCCTACAATGTCGATATGTGCCCGTCAACAAGGGGAGCGGCGATGGCACGATGTCGGCCGTGCGCTGAGCGTGCGCGGCTCCACGGTGCTGGTGGGCGGCACC
>OATB01000631.1_pt1 | contig 20712 bp, 17 predicted proteins | sample 1494941 | NCBI WGS metagenome assembly OATB01 (sample SAMEA2579931, study PRJEB22360) | human gut metagenome | reverse complement strand
TCTATTTGAGCCTATTTTTTATGACTCAGTTTTTCATACATCATTTGACACTATCCATAGAATAGCATTGGTTTCGAAAAATAGCAAATACATATTATTGACATAATTTTACAAAATGTTTAACATATTGGTGAATAATTATAAGAAAAAGGAGAGAGTTTATGAAAGAAAATGATTGCATTTTTTGTAAAATAGCGAATGGCCAGATTCCTTCAGCCGCAGTATATGAAGATGAAGATTTTAAGGTAATACTTGATTTAGGACCGGCATCCAAAGGGCATGCTCTGATTATTCCAAAGGAACATTATGCGAATATTTTCGACATGCCGGATCTATTACTGCAAAAAGCTTATACCTTGGCGAAGAAAATGGCAGCTCAGTTAAAAGACACACTGGAGTGCGACGGGATCAACATTCTGCAAAATAATGGGGAGGCAGCAGGTCAGACCGTATTTCATTTCCACATACACCTCATACCGCGCAGGACAAAAGACCGTGTTGGCATAACCTGGAAACCCGGAACCTTGACGGAGCAAGATAAAGAGGAGATACTTTCCAAATTTAAAGCATGAGCTGAGAAGAGGACACTACAAAAGATGAAGAATAAATTGTTTACAGATGTATATAACAGGTATCATCGTCTGGTCATAAAGGCAGCTTTGGATCAGACTGGTGATTTTGAGTTGGCACAGGAAGTCTGCCAACATGTATTTTGGAAATATTACGACAATATGGATACAGTAGCGCCGGACTTTATCAAGGCGTGGCTTTTGATAACTGCGAAAAGGGCGATTATAGATAATTCCAGAAAAGCAAGTGTCAGAAGAGAAGTTATTATGCCGACTATGAGTATTAATACCGCAGTGGAATACTCCATTGATGAGTTGGTAAACAGAACGGCAAATTCACAATTGCTGTTTACAATTTTTGACGATTTAAAACAGATGAATGAAAGATGGTACGAAGTGATTTATCAAAGCTATGTGAATGGTTTGACTCAGGAAGAGGCTGCGGCAAAACTTGGAATCGCAGTTACCGTATTTCGAGCAAGATTATGCAGGGCAAAGAAATACATAAGGCAGAAATATTTGAAAGAATATAAAGAAAAGTAGAGGCGTGTGCCTCTACTTTCCTTGTGTTACCTGGTCGATCAATGATACAATTTTTCCAATGGCATCATTTTGCTGGCTTTTCTCCATAGCTGCAATGTAGGTGCGTCTGGATTCGTAGAGTGTTTGGATTGTTTGAAGCAGTGCTTCTGACGACAGTGTTTCTTCTTCCAGCACTTCGCTGAATCCCTGGCGTTTGAAAGAAGCAGCATTTAAAATCTGATCTCCACGGCTGGCCGCTGCGGAGAGTGGGATTAAAAGATTGGGCTTACGCAGTGCAAGTAATTCACAGATAGCATTTGCACCTGCTCTGGAAACAACTACATCCGCCAGGGCAAACAGGTCCGCCAATTCTTGTTTTATATATTCGTATTGTACATAGCCTTCCGTATTAACGAGAGATTCATCAATTTTATCTTTTCCACATAAGTGAATTACCTGGAAAGTTTTCAAGAGTTGTGGTAATATATTCCTTATAGCGGTGTTAACTGCTGCGGAACCAAGACTGCCGCCAATAATGAGCAGGACAGGTTTATTTGCGGTAAATCCACAGAACTTCAGCGCCGCCAGTTTGTTACCGGATAAAAGCTCTTGACGTATGGGAGATCCGGTTAAAAAGGCTCTCCCTTCTGGGAGGTGGGACAGAGTTTCCGGAAAATTACAGCATATTTTATTAGCTGAGGGGATCGAGAGTTTATTAGCCAGACCGGGTGTCATATCTGACTCATGTATAATAACTGGAATATGACGGTGCTTAGCGGCAAGAACCACCGGTACAGCTACAAATCCACCTTTGGAAAAAACAACATCGGGTTTCAGACGTTTTAACAATTTCCGAGCCTGGAAGTAGCCCTTAATTACTTTAAAAGGATCTGAAAAGTTTTTTGGGTCAAAATAGCGTCTCAATTTACCGGAAGCGATTCCATAGTAGGGAATCGAAAGTTCTTCTATTAATTTTTTTTCAATTCCATCAAAGGAACCAATGTATTGAACATCGTAGTCAAGTTCCTTTAGGCGAGGGAGTAGTGCAATATTAGGTGTAACATGGCCGGCAGTGCCGCCACCTGTAAGAATAATTCGTTTCATATTCATCCTCCAAAAAGTTCATCATAGATACATATTATACTGTTATGAAAAAAAGTCAAGACAGGACTGGGCAGGATGGGATATAATTATATAAAAAAGCTATCGGATATAAACGCAACGTTGCTCGTGCAGAGGGGAGTAAATAGTGGAAGGAAAACTAAGAAAAAACAGTGATAAAATTGAGCCTTTTCCTAAATTCTCGGAAAATACAGAATCCGTAGATGATATGGATGAGGCTCTCCGACAGCAATTGATTAAAGCGGCAGATGAATACGAAAAAATATTAAATTCGGATTCGAGTTTGGATTACATAGATGAAATGGAGGAATCACCAGAACTTTTTGAAGCAGTTATTCAGAAACTGAAGGACGAGAAGAAGTGGGTTGATGAGGAAGAAACGAACTCCGTCAGAAAAGAGGATGTTACGGAGAACACTATGGGAGATGAAAAGAAGGAAAATATCAAAAGCGATGAGAATCGTGAGAAAGTTTATGAGATGCTTTCTGATGAGGATCGGAAAGCGCTTGCGATTGGAAGACGAAAGTTAAAACAGCACAAAAGGACTAAGGTTTTAAAAGCATCGGGAATTGCGGCTATGGTTTGCTTGTGTTTGTTTGGGGTTAGTATGACAAGTTCGGCTAGTAGGGACTACATTTTTTCGTTGTTGAATTCGCTAAGTGGCAATGGATTGCATGTCCAGGTAGAAAATGTCGGAAATGATCATATTGATTCTAAAATATCTGAAGATGAAGCAATTAAAAATATAGAAAAGCAGTTAGAAATTAAAATGGCAAAGTTTTCATATAAACCAGAAGGGATGGAGTTTTTGTCTGTCAGTTTTGATGAGACAACACAAGATGTTATATTACAGTATACGTATAATGATACCATAGTTAATGTATATATGTATAAGATGTTGGAAGAATCTTCAAGAGGACAGGTATTTGATGGGCAAATACGAGACGATTTTATTGTGGAGTTCGATAAAGATGATGTTATGGTAGTAACAGAACTTGAGAATCCAAATAATGAGATATCTTATGCTGCACAATTTAGTAGGGACAAGTGTTATTATTCAATTACAGCTATTATGCCCAAAGAAGAGGTAGTAAAAATGCTAAAAAATATTTATTTTTAAAAATAGCGTTATATTTTTGTTTTTAATTCGTTTATATATATGTAATGTAAAAATTAATACATATTAAGGAGGACAAAATGAATAAAGTAAAAAAAGTAATTTCTACTGTATTATGTTTAGTGCTATGTCTAAGCTTTATGACTATTAATGTATCAGCGTCTGATTATAAACCAGGTGATATAGTTGATGGTACATTGCTTACAGATGAATCAGAATCTACTGGATATTCACAAGCTATCACGCGAGGTACATATTTAGCAACAGGTACATGTACTATAGCTAAAGGAGGTTTAGGAATAGCTACTATATCTGGACAAACAGTATGTAACCGTGTTTGCGATTCAGTAGAGGTATTTATATATTTGGACCGCTTGGTAAATGGAAGTTGGGTGAATATAGATTCAAGAAGTAAAGCGGTGTCAAATGGATCGATTGCTTCTTACAGTACTTCTTTGGCAGTAACCCCAGGTTATTACTACAGAGTAAGAGCAACACATATTGCAAGAGTAGCAGGTGGTAAAGAGATAACTAGCAGTAATAGTAATGGTATTTTAATCAATTAAAAGTATAACGAAAAGTCAATATATAATATTCAATGAATGTCACTTTACATTACCTTTTTTTGAATGTTAAATATTATAGCTATAACATACATAAAAACAACGAATTAGACAAAGGGGAGTAAAAAAATCATGAATGCAAAGTACTATCGCTTTTTATTTCAAAACATTGAGTGTGGAATATGCCATACAGGAAGTATCGTGGACAACTATATAGATGAGAAATGCCAGTTTATTTACATTAGTGGAGTGTTGAATACGGCATGCAAGAAGACGGAACCAGACAGAAGATTTCATAAAGTGCCTGAGTATCACTTTATGATTTTGTCAGATTTATGCTCATTTTCAATACATAAAGCTGTGGAAGTTCTGACGACATCAAAAGTCGGTAAGGTCATTATACCTGATTTTACTTTAGAGGAATTGAAAGGGCTTACAAATCAAGCTGAGGCAGATAAGGTCTTTGACGAAAATGAACTTAGCTTTATCAGAAATCCATATGATTTTATGAAACACATTGGTGTGGAAGAAATTTGTAAAGTTGAAAAAGACTTGTCCTTTATCTGTAATGGATGGCGTTTTGAATTTGCTGTCTATGGTGAAGGGGTTGGAAAAGGATTGGTTGTGTACCATGGTTCAGATAAAATGGACAAGAAGATGGAAGATACAGTCATGGCGGTTAAGTTTATTTCCGATAATGAGCCTTGCAGTGTATGTATAAATCTTGGTGTGCCAAGCTGCGGTATGAGGTGTGGTTTATATAATGATTTTGATTTATGTAAAAAGCACAATGGAGCCGGAGAGCAGGAATACGTTGACGGAAGCTTGCTTTTGGGAACTGTAAATCTCCAGTCGAATCTGGAAGCGGTCAAAGAGCGTTTTGCAGATGTTTGGAGTAAGATCAGAATTGTCGCAATTCCAAACGGAGGAAATGCGGCTGAGTGGAATCAGGGAATACTGGATATTGGAACAAAGGGATATAAACAGTATTTTGTAGGTCCAACATCCAGTGTCAGTAACTCAGAAGCATTAAGAGACATTGGGTTGAGCAGCCCATATCAGCATTTTACAGTAACCTCTAAAGAATTCGGCTTATGCTGTTCTGGATATTACAAGCATCGTGAGTACAATTAAATATTAATTAGAAAATGCCTATCTTAATAGCATCAAACAGAGTATAATATTCTTATACAACTATGTTTGGGCGAAAGGAGAGGCATTTTTTATGAGACTGACTTTTTTAGGGGCAACACATGAAGTAACAGGGAGCTGCTATTATCTGGAGGCATGCGGAAAAAAGGTTTTAATTGACTGTGGCATGGAATCCAGAACAGACTGTTTCGAAAATCAGGAAATCCCCGTTCCAGCCAGTGATATTGATATGCTGCTGTTAACACATGCCCACATTGATCATTCCGGGAAGATTCCCCTTTTATACCAGAGAGGATTCCGGGGGCAGGTGTTTTCTACCAGGGCTACCCAGGATTTATGCGAGATTATGCTGCGGGACAGTGCGCACATTCAGATGTTTGAGGCTGAATGGAAGAACAGAAAAGGAAAAAGGGCAGGGAAGGCAGAAGTAGCACCCTTATATGATATGGAAGATGCAAATGGAGCTATAAGCTGCTTTATCGGAAACGAATATAATAAAATAATACCGATTGCAGATGGTATAAAAATACGTTTTATTGATGCGGGGCATTTGCTGGGTTCGTCGTCGATTGAAGTATGGATTAATGAAAAGGGCTGTGAAAAAAAGATCGTATTTTCCGGTGATATTGGAAATATAAATCAGCCGTTAATCCGGGATCCTCAATATATTCAGGACGCAGATTATGTTGTTATGGAGTCTACCTATGGTGACAGAAGCCATGGAGGCAGACTGGATTATGTAGGAGAGTTTGCTGAAATAATCCAGAGGACGTTTGACAGGGGCGGTAATGTGGTAGTACCCTCTTTTGCCGTAGGCAGAACTCAGGAACTCCTTTATTTTATCCGTAAAATCAAGGAAGAGCGGATGGTTAAAAACCACGAAGGATTTGAAGTATATGTAGACAGTCCGCTGGCAGTGGAAGCCACCAGCATTTTCCGTGAACGGATGAGGGAGGACTTTGATGAGGAAGCAATTGCCCTTTTGGATCAGGGAATTAATCCGATAGGATTTCACGGGTTAAAGACAGCGATTACCAGTGATGAATCAAAAGATATTAACTTTAATAACAGCCCCAAGGTTATTCTGTCTGCAAGCGGGATGTGTGATGCGGGAAGGATTAAGCATCATTTGAAGCATAATCTGTGGCGTAAGGACAGTACCATTGTATTTGCAGGGTATCAGGCGGTTGGCACTTTAGGCAGGGCTATCCTGGAAGGTGCAAAGACTGTGCGTTTATTCGGTGAAGAAATAGAAGTGCATGCAGAGATTTGCAGGCTTCAGGGGATTAGCGGACACGCGGATAATGAAGGCTTGATCAAATGGGTATCGGCAATAGAAAATAAGCCATCCAGAGTATTTGTGACACATGGAGAAGACAGTGTCTGTGATATATTTAAAAATCGTTTGATTGACGAGCTTCATTTAAAAGCATCAGCACCGTATAGCGGTACAATTTTTGACTTGGAAAGAAATGTGTTTGTTAAAGAGGCACATCCGGTTCCGATCGTAAAAGATACAGAGAGTACGACGGTAGTGGGAGCCAGAGTCAATACGGTATTTGCCAGATTACTCAGTGCCGGTCAGCGGTTGATGACAGTTATCCGGCATAATGAAGGTGGAGCTAATAAGGATTTGGCTAAGTTTGCAGATCAGATCAACGCAATGTGTGATAAATGGGATCGATAGAAATGTAGTATTATAAGAGATGCCAGGCAGGCTGCCGGTTATCAATATAAATGAGACTGTTGCCGGGGTCTTACCAAAAGTGATTCATGCTGATGAACAGCATACTTTGGTGGGAACTCAGGTAACAGCCTCATATTTTATTTCCCGGTTGCTTCCTTTAAAGCTTTTGCAAGCTGATCGGGACATGATGTAGGTCTTGGACCGCATTTAATGCCCTCCAGTTTTTTTATGGCTTCATCTACATTCATTCCTTCCACCAGACGAGCAACGCCTTGCGTATTACCGGAGCAGCCGCCAATAAAAGATACTTTTTTTATAGTATCTCCATCCAACTCGAAATCAATTGCCTGGGAACAGACCCCTTTTGTCTTATAAATCATTGTATTACACCTCCTTTTATACAGGTCAGTATAGCATAAACTGCTGAAAATGAAAACCGGTTTGCTGTATCAGAGTATGTTTTCTCGTTCATTTTATCAATCTGCGGACATGTCCGTTGGGGAAAAAACGCAAAATTTAGCCTATAGAGTTGAGTATTTGCTCCCTAAAACAAAATGATTGCATCTCTGAAACTTTGGTAGTAGAATAGGTTCATACATTAGAGGGGTATTGAGGTGTTATGTTATGAAAAAGAAAATGCTATTTATAATCAATCCCAAATCAGGCAAAGGTCTTATTAAAAATAAACTTTTGGAGATAATTGATATCTTTGTCAAGGGTGGATATGATGTACATTCCTACACAACACAGAGCTTCCTGGATGCCTGCAAAATGACTAAGGAACGTGCAGCGGAATATGACATGGTAGTCTGCAGCGGAGGAGACGGAACGCTGGACGAGATTATAACGGGAATGATGGAAAGCGGAGCAAATTGCCCGGTAGGGTATATTCCGGCAGGAAGCACCAATGATTTTGCCAATAGTCTGAAGCTCTCAAAGAATATGGTTAAGGCAGCCCAGGATATTATGGATGGCGTGCCTTATTTGTGCGATGTGGGTTCATTTAATGATGATTATTTTGTATACATTGCAGCATTTGGTATTTTTACAGATGTATCTTATCAGACAAGACAGGAATTAAAGAATATTTTGGGACATCTGGCTTATGTGCTGGAAGGTGTAAAACGCCTTTATGGAATCAAATCGTATAAAATGAAAATTGAAGCGAATGATGAGACCATTGAAGGAGATTTTATTTATGGAATGATTACCAACTCTGATTCAGTTGGCGGCTTCCGGAACATGACGGGAAAACATGTTAAGTTAAATGATGGAGTCTATGAGGTGACGTTAATCCGCACCCCCCAAAATCCGTTGGAGCTGCAGGAAATTATTGGAGCCCTGCTGATGAAGGAAGTTAACTCCAAATATATACATTCTTTTAAAACAGATCATATTGTTTTAGAAGCAGAGGAAGAGATTCCCTGGACTCTGGATGGTGAATTTGGCGGCGATCACAAGCATGTTGAGATCATCAACCACAAGCAGTCAATTCCCATTATTGTAAAATAATAGTTTATTTTTATTCTAAGATAGGTTATAATGGTCGCATAGACAATTTTTTAATAAGGCTTTAAATATATCATATGGAGGTAATAGAGATGTTAGTATCAGCAAAAGAAATGTTAGACAAAGCAAAAGCAGGCCACTACGCAGTAGGACAGTTTAATATCAATAACCTGGAGTGGACAAAGGCAGTTCTCGTTACAGCGCAGGAGTGTAATTCACCAGTTATTTTAGGTGTGTCAGAAGGCGCTGGTAAATATATGACAGGTTACAAGACTGTAGTAGGAATGGTAAACGGCATGATGGAAGAATTAAACATCACTGTACCGGTTGCTCTTCATTTAGACCACGGCAGCTTCGAAGGTTGTATGAAATGTATCGAAGCTGGTTTCTCATCTATTATGTATGATGGTTCTCACAGCCCTATCGAAGAAAATGTTGCAAATACGAAGAAATTAGTTGAGATCTGTAGAGAAAAAGGAATGTCTCTGGAAGCAGAAGTCGGCTCAATCGGCGGTGAAGAAGACGGCGTTGTTGGAGCAGGAGAATGTGCGGATCCGGAAGAATGCAAGAGAATTGCAGATCTTGGTGTAGATATGTTAGCAGCTGGTATTGGAAATATCCATGGAAAATACCCTGCAAACTGGAAAGGCTTAAGCTTTGAAACATTAGATGCTGTTCAGAAATTAACAGGTGTTATGCCATTAGTTCTTCATGGTGGTACAGGCATTCCCGAAGATATGATCAAAAAAGCAATTGATTTAGGTGTTGCAAAGATCAATGTAAATACAGAATGCCAGCTTTCTTTTGCAGAAGCTACACGTAAATACATTGAAGAAGGTAAGGATTTACAGGGAAAAGGATTTGACCCACGTAAATTATTAGCTCCTGGAACAGAAGCAATTAAAGCAACTGTGAAAGAAAAAATGGAATTATTCGGATCTGTAAACCAGGCGTAATCTCAATTACAAACGATCCGTCTTTGTGAAATTTTTTTAAATTATAAAATTTTCCTTGCATTTTTTCTAAAAGTAGGGTATTTTATATTCAGATTAAAAATTGATAGCGATTAAAGAGTGAACAAGGGTGTTCCACCATAGGTGGAGTGCCCTTTTTTGTGCTTTTTATGACCGGCTGGAAAGTGGAGGATCAAATATGAGTAAACAAATAAACGTAACAGAGATATTTGGGGAAAATGTCTTTAGTGATAAGGTAATGCAGGAACGCCTGCCTAAGAAGATCTATAAAGAACTAAGAAAGACTATAGATGAGGGGAAGGAGTTAGACCCTGCAGTAGCAGACGTGGTTGCGGAAGCTATGAAGAACTGGGCGGTGGATAAAGGAGCAACGCATTATACGCATATTTTCCATCCGCTGACAGGAGTTACGGCTGAGAAGCATGATTCTTTTATAACAGCGCCCCGTGGTGACGGATCAGTACTGATGGAGTTTTCAGGAAAAGAACTGATTAAAGGAGAACCGGATGCATCCTCCTTCCCGTCAGGGGGATTGCGTGCTACCTTTGAGGCCAGGGGATATACGGCATGGGATTGTACTTCTCCGGCATATGTCCGGGAAGATGCCGCCGGAGCAATACTATGTATTCCCACTGCATTTTGTTCCTACACAGGTGAAGCTCTGGATAAAAAAACACCGCTGTTAAGGTCGATGCAGGCGATCAACGACCAGGCCATTCGGCTGCTCAAACTTTTTGGAAATACTACTTCTAAGAAAGTAACAGCCTGTGTTGGACCGGAACAGGAATATTTTCTGGTAGATAAACAAAAATATTTACAGAGAAAAGACCTAATTTTTACAGGACGTACCTTATTTGGAGCAATGCCTCCAAAGGGCCAGGAACTGGATGACCACTATTTTGGAACAATTCGTCAAAGAGTGGCCTCTTATATGAAAGATGTTAATGAGGAGTTGTGGAAACTAGGGGTATCATCAAAGACGCAGCATAATGAAGTAGCTCCGGCACAGCATGAATTAGCGCCAATTTATGCTGAGGCAAATGTAGCTGTAGACCACAACCAAATAGTTATGAAGGTTTTAAAAAAGGTTGCCTGCCAGCATGGGTTGCAGTGTCTCCTTCACGAGAAGCCTTTTGCAGGCGTAAATGGATCTGGAAAACACAATAACTGGTCAATTACTACGGATGACGGTATTAACCTGCTGGATCCTGGGAAAACACCTCATGAGAACATACAGTTCTTACTGGTACTTACCTGCATTCTAAAAGCGGTAGACAAACATGCGGACCTGCTTAGAGAATCTGCTGCTGATGTGGGAAATGACCACAGACTGGGTGCAAATGAGGCACCTCCTGCTATTATTTCCGTTTTTCTGGGCGAGCAGCTGGAGGATGTGTTAGAGCAGTTAATCAGCACTGGGATGGCTACAAAGAGTATTAAAGGAGAGGTTCTGCACACCGGAGTCAAGACACTCCCTGATTTTACAAAAGATGCTACAGACCGAAACAGAACCTCACCCTTTGCGTTCACCGGTAATAAATTTGAGTTTCGAATGGTGGGCTCCAGGGATTCCATTGCTTCACCGAATATTGTATTAAATACTATAGTAGCGGAAGCTTTTGCAGAAGCATGTGATATTTTGGAAAAAGCTAATGATTTTGATATCGCAGTGCATGATCTTATAAAAGAATATGCCACAGAACATCAGAGAATCGTCTTTAATGGAAACGGTTATTCGGAGGAATGGGTAACGGAAGCCAAACGCAGGGGGCTGCCCAATATCAAATCTATGGTTGATGCAATCCCTGCCCTTGTCTCAGATAAGGCAGTAGAGTTATTTTCAAAATTCGGAGTATTTACCAGGACAGAGCTGGAATCCCGTGTAGAGATCCAATATGAGGCTTATGCAAAAGCTATTAATATAGAAGCCAGGACGATGATTGACATTGCCGGAAAGCAGATCTTGCCTGCAGTCATTCATTATACAAAAGAACTTGCGGATACAATTATTTCCGTAAAAGAAGCAGGTTCTAAAGTGAAGGTACAATCCAGGTTATTAGATAAGACCAGTGACCTTCTCGAAGCGGCAGAGATTGCGTTGGATAAATTATCAGCGGCAACCTTAATCGCCGGACAAAAATCAGAAGGTGAAGAGCAGGCAAGGTATTTCCATGATGTAGTAATGCCTGCTATGGATGCACTGCGTGCTCCTGTTGATCAGCTTGAAATGATTGTAAATAAAGAGCTATGGCCGATGCCATCCTACGGAGACTTAATCTTCGAGGTATAAAAAAGCTTCATAATGCTCCGCCTTTAAAGCGCCAATGGGGCGGAGCGTTGACTTAGAAATGAATTCCCGATTCATTTCGCTATAGATATTCATACAAAGCCGGCAGACAATCAAGGTTATGAAAGTTAGCTGATTTCTCCAGAGGGTATTTAATAATTGATAATTGTTTACTGTAATAATGAGGAGTACAGTTGGCAGGAATGAATTTTTAAATATACTTTAAAGTCTGTATGTGCATAAGTACGTAGTAAAACTGCCGGTTTTGGAGAATAAATCAAATTTTAATGACTAATACAATAAGTTGCAATAAAAATTATTTAAAAAAATCTTGAAATAAATAGATATTTATGATATGCTAATTACAAATTAAATCTTATTTCACGGCTTTTCTGCCAAAATTTTCATATACAAGTTAAAAGAAGAATTTGCGTAAATAAAAATTAAAAGATAAATAGTCAAGAAAAATGTTAATAGATATAGGAGCTAAAAATATATAGTACATAATTATATTAAGCATAGATTAAATAAATAAGTACAGATCTTGGTTTATGAGAACTTCAAATTAAGTACATTTACTGAGTTGTTTTGAAAACTGTATACCTATTCATGTGCAAGAAGAATTGTAATAGGTATAGGTGATTTAATTATTATATGTTTTATAAATTCAACTACAAATAATACTTTATGGATAAAAAAATTTTGAGCTTGTTTGGGGATTTTAAAGAAAAACGATGGAGAAAAAATGAAGTGTATTTGTATAGAAAAGGATTTGATTGTTGAAAACTTGGTGTGAGAACAAGTATCAGGTTTGATAAAATCTGTATCTGGTGAAATTTTATAGGGAGGAAAAGAAGTATATTGAAAAATGATGTAATCATTAATAAATATTTGTCAGATAATGAACGGTTTGCGGACCTGTATAACCATCAGATATTTCAAGGAAAAAAGGAAATGAAGATCACCCCTGAAGGACTGTCGGATATCAATCCTCTTTCCGGGATGGCGGTGCAAGGAGGTGAAGGAGATATACAGGTATTAAAGCGTAACCGGGATATTGTAAAAAAAGTTTCCAGAAAAACAGGTATTCGGTTTATGGTCTTAGGGATTGAAAATCAGATGAGCATTCATTATGCAATGCCATTAAGATGCATGTTGTATGACGCATTGACGTATAATGATCAGGTTAATGCGTTGAGGAAACTGCATAAGAAGCAAAAGGATAAAATGGATGGAGCAGAGTATCTCTCCGGGATGATGAAAACAGATACAGTTTCTCCGGTCATAACACAAGTTATCTATTATGGAGAAAAAGAATGGGATGGACCAATGTCTTTGTTTGATATGTTTGGAGACGAAGTGGATAAAGAGTTCTTAAAGCAGTATATACCGGATTATCCAATCAGAGTGCTAAATATAAGCAAGATCAGGGATTACGAGAAGTTTGAAACCGATTTAAAGGCAGTCATAGGATTGATTCAAAATAAGGATTCAAAGCAGGGATTCAAGAAGTACATAGAAGAGAATAAAGAGATGTATGGAAATTTGGCATTGGATGCGTATGAGGCAGCGGCAGTATTCATCCATAAAAAACAACTATTGGATTTTGAAAAGATAGCAAGAACAAAAGAAGGGAGAATGGATATGTGTAAGGCAATTGATGAAATGATAATAGAAGGGGAGCAACGGGGGGAACTTAGAGGTGAGCTTAGAGGTGAGCTTAAAGGAGAACAAATTGGAGAGGCCAGAGGTTTAGAACTAATGGGACGACTTGCTAAAAAGATGTGGGACGAGGGAAAGGTAAAGGAATTTATAGAGTTTGCATGTGAGCAGGATAAAAGAGCAGATTTACTTGAGAAGTATCAGATTATCTAATTAATGCTTATAAAGTAATGAATTGCAGAACTTTAAGGGGAAGGATTGATTTGATACTACATTTTGCAATGCCCTGTACTAAAGCAAAATTCATGCGATTTACTTGCAATTTTTTTAAAAGTACGGTATTATGCGTATAGCAAATAATAAATTGATGCCATATTCCTGTGGCGAAGATAGAAAAGTGGAGGAACACGATGAGCGATAATATAAATGTAGCTGAATTGTTTGGCCAGAATGTATTTAATGATAAGGTAATGCAGGAGCGTCTCCCCAAAAAGGTCTATAAAGAGTTACATAAGACTATTGATGAAGGAAAAGAGCTGGATCCTATGATAGCAGAAGTGGTTGCGGCAGCCATGAAGGAGTGGGCTGTAGAAAAAGGTGCAACTCATTATACTCACTGGTTTCAGCCATTGACAGGATTTACTGCAGAAAAACACGATTCATTTATTACTGCTCCAAACCAAGACGGTTCCATTTTGATGGAGTTTTCCGGAAAAGAGCTGATTAAAGGAGAGCCGGATGCATCTTCTTTCCCTTCAGGCGGTCTTCGCGCGACTTTTGAAGCCAGAGGTTATACGGCCTGGGATTGTACGTCTCCGGCTTTTGTTAGAGAAGATGAAGGTGGTGCAATTCTATGTATTCCAACTGCCTTTTGCTCCTATACTGGGGAAGCACTTGACCAAAAGACACCTCTTTTGCGCTCGATGCAGGCGGTACAGACACAGGCACTTCGTCTGATCCGGCTTTTTGGAAATACCACATCTAAGAGAGTTACTCCGTCTGTAGGTGTTGAACAGGAATATTTTATCGTTGATAGAAAAAATTATCTAAAAAGAAAAGATTTGATTTTTACAGGAAGAACCTTATTTGGTGCAATGCCTCCAAAAGGTCAGGAATTGGATGATCACTATTTTGGGGTTATCAGACCGAGAATTGCCAAGTTTATGAAAGAGGTTAACATAGAACTGTGGAAACTTGGGGTTTCTTCTAAGACTCAACATAATGAAGTTGCTCCGGCACAGCATGAGCTTGCGCCTATTTATGCGCAGTGCAATGTGGCGGCAGATCACAATCAGATTATTATGGAGACTTTGAAGCATGTGGCTGAAAAACAGGGCCTGCAGTGTCTTCTTCATGAAAAACCTTTTGCGGGCGTGAATGGTTCAGGTAAGCATAACAATTGGTCACTTACAACGGATGATGGAATCAACCTTTTAGAACCAGGGAAGACACCTCACGAAAATATACAGTTTTTATTGATTTTAACTTGTATTTTGAAAGCTGTGGATATTCATGCGGATTTATTACGCGAGTCTGCAGCAGATGTTGGAAATGATCATCGTTTAGGAGCAAATGAAGCACCGCCTGCAATTATTTCTGTATTTTTAGGAGAGCAGCTAGAGGATGTATTAACACAGTTGATCAGTACTGGTACTGCAACGCATAGTTTGAAGGGCGGAAGACTTCATACAGGTGTTAAGACATTACCCGACTTTAACAAGGATGCAACAGATAGAAACAGAACATCACCATTTGCCTTTACCGGTAATAAATTTGAATTTCGTATGGTAGGATCAAGAGATTCTGTAGCTGAATGTAATGTAGTAATTAATACTATTGTAGCAGAAGCTTTTGCAGAGGCTTGCGAAGTATTAGAAAAAGCCGAAGACTTTGATCTGGCTGTACATGATCTGATAAAAGAATATGCCAGTGAACATGAAAAAATTGTATTTAATGGTAACGGTTATTCCGAAGAATGGGTAAAAGAAGCTGAGAGAAGAGGACTGCCTAATATTAAATCAATGGTAGAAGCAATTCCTGCTCTCATAACCGACAAAGCAATAGAACTCTTCAGTAAGTTTAATGTGTTTACAAAGCCGGAACTGGAATCAAGAGTTGAGATTCAATATGAGGGGTACTCTAAGGCGATCAATATTGAAGCAAGAGCCATGATTGATATAGCCAGCAAACATATTATTCCAGCAGTGCTGCGTTATATTAGAAACTTAGCGGATACGGTTAATGCAGTAGTTCAGGCTGGTTTAGAGGCTCAGGTATCCATTGTCCTTTTAAAGGAGGCTACCGAATTACTTGCGGTTACGAAGAAGGAGCTTACCCATTTGGAAGAGGTGACAGAAATAGCAGCAAGTAAACCGGCTGGGCAGGAACAGGCTATGTATTATTATGAAGAAGTAGATAAAGCAATGGCAAGACTTCGTATTCCAGTCGATCAGTTAGAGATGATCGTGGATAAAGGAGAGTGGCCGATGCCATCCTATGGTGATTTGTTATTTGAGGTTTAATTGAGGTTTATTGGTTTCTGTAACGCATTTCCAACAGAATCCATTCTCGCTTTATGGGAATTTGCATCCGAAAAAAAGGCAGAGTATTCGATGAGCCGCGTATTTACTTTACGGAAAATATTTCCCGAAAATGGAATTACAGTTGTCAGAATGCGGTTTAGAAATACTTCTTAAAAAATAGCCGATAGCAGGATAATCCCGGAGAATATAGTTCTCCATAGGATTTTCTGTTATCGGCATTTTGGGGTAAACATAAAAAAGTCCCTGAAAAGGGAGGATGCCAGGTAGCTGTCCTACCTGGCATTATTATGAAAAAGTTTATTCAAAATAGTAACTTAATACTTAAGAAGTTGTCTTTTGTTTCTGTTGATAATAATATTATATGTAATAGAAATGAAGAAAGAATGTTAGTTAAGTAAAGGTTTTTTGAATGATAAGTGAATAAATTATGAACACCAATTCGTGTACATCTGACAAAAACAGCATAGTGTAAGTTTGGTGAAAACGGATTTATGGTTTACTGCAGGGGACAAATATGAGCGGTTTGTCTCTTCCTTACGATGAAAGTGGGGAATCTTTTAGGAAATATAGTAGAAATTTGCAATTTATCATCAATATTCCTCCTTGCATATTAAAAAGAAAAGTATTATAATAAGGGACATCTGAAATGACGAAGGAGGTAATAGACATGGCAAAAGTAACAAAGGACATGCTGATTGGCGAAATCATTGGATTAGATCCCCAAATGCCTGTTGTGCTGATGGAAGGTGGAATGCATTGTGTTGGATGCCCGTCTTCACAGGCTGAATCTTTAGAAGAAGCAGCTATGGTTCATGGAATTGAACCAGATGTATTAGTAGCTAGACTGAATGCATATCTGGACAGCGTAAGTAAATAGATTTAATCATAAGAAAGCCGCATCGGATGATGCGGCTTTTGATTACTAAACTATAATTTCATACCAGTGTAAACATTCTTTGTACCTGTAGCGTTCATCCTATAGTAATGCCAGTTTTTGCAAAGCATCTTCTGCAATCAGCTGCTCCATGTGTTCGGTGTAAAAAGCTTCGGTTGCCGCTGAGTATTTACTGCTCATACCATATTCAGAAAGTATATTACAGATTTTATTGAATTCTTCCGGGGTATGATCGGATTTGCTGATGATCAGATGATAAGTTTTGGAATGATCATCTTTGTACAGTGAGTTGTAACCATCATAGCTGCCATTTAAAACTCCGGCAACCCGAATCACAGAATCAAGTTGGGGGAATTTGTATAATTTTGTCAGGTTATACGGTACTTCTACTACCGGTTCCTGCTTCTTGGATTTTTTCTTGGTTCCAGTAGCAGGTGCTTTTTCATTCAGGGATTTTTTTGCTTCCTGAATTTTCTTAAATAAGCTTAAAATATCATCGGCACCTTCCAATTTTGATGGAGAAGCAGGTGATGCTGCATCTGCTGTTTCGCTGCCGTCTGTGGGTGCAAATTTTGCAAACCTTGTATCCAGTTCTTCCGGATCTTCTACTTTGGTAATTATGAGAATAATGGAATCCTGGGAAACCGGAATTGCCTCTATCATAAGAGGAATGTCATTTGCCTCAAATCCAAATTCATAGGCAGCCTGCTGCATCATATCACGAAACAGAGATTTTGCTTTATCTGTACCATAGGCAAGTTCGCTTAATTTTAATTCGCGATCAATAAGATCTTCTTTTGTCAGCGTACAGCGTATCTGATTGTCGTTGATTTTTTCTATCTTCATATAATCACATCCTATCCAAATATGATACGAACACATCGGGTTATTCTTACAGGCCGGTTAAACAGCCGCAAGGTCGAAGCGCTTGTAAAACTTAATGTCTTCTTATATTTATATTATATACTGTTACATACAAATATGTAAAGTAAATCACTGGTTTATTTATTCTTTTTTGTACAATATCAATCATGCCCGTTGGACATACAATACCAGAAAATCAGGGTAAATCGTATCTTTACTGAGTAACCCATAGTATAAACAATCTTTGTATAGAAGTCAATACACTAGATTTTATATTTTTTAAAAAAATTACTTGATTTTTAATAACTTATTATATATAATAAACGTTAAGAGAAGATATAGGACATAAAAAGAGATAAAAGGAGGGGAGGAGCCCGGAAATATTTATATTCTTTTAGATTCTATATTTCGATATATCTAATCAGCGATATTCTTCGCAGATTTCGAGCAATTAATTCATTGCATTTTTCCAATTAAGTTAAATTGAATTCACCTGTTAAGATGATTTTATAAACTCTGGATTTATGTCCCTGTTTTCTCTTAGATGTTACAGATTATTATAAAGACGAAAGCTGTAAAAAGCCTGCGCATTTGAAAATAATATATCACATGCACCTAAGGAAATTTCAGATGTGTACAGATGTCTAGGAAGTGAGTGATGAGGATGAAACCAGAAAAAAATAAAAAGCGTAAAAAGAATGTTCCGCTTAATGCTCTGCTGTATCAGGAATTAGAGAGGTACGATGAAGCAGGGGTTTCTCTGTGGCTGGACGGAAAGCCCAGTGATCCCGAAAGCATCGCTAGAGCATGCACAGCGAGAGAAGAAAATAATTATATGAGAGATTATTACAGTAATGACCGTAATGAAATTTATGGTATTGGGTTCGATAAAATATAACGCTGTTGAAGACAAGGCCCCCTTTGCAATCAAATGGCAGTAATTGTATAAAAAATGTCGAATTATGTAATGACGAATCGTAAAAATGTGTTATACTAGACAGGTGGAGAGATAAATATAATAGGAGGTGCAATGAATGAAGAAAAAAATTGTACCGGTTATAGCCGCAGTTGTGATGATTGCGATCGTTGCTTTAATTGGTATAGCTACAAAAGTTGTAGAAAAGTACACGCCTACAAACGAAAAGATGAGCGTGGAAGAGTATTATGGAATTACAAATGAGAATGAAATGGCGCTGATCCTTCAGGATCAGGTGGTTGAATATAAGGGATTTTTATCTGGTGATATTGCATATATCGATTATGAAGCGGTAAAAAATTATCTAAACAGCCGTTTCTACTGGGATGCAAGTGCCAATATCTGTATCTATACTACGCCTACGGATATTATAACGATACCGGCAGGTAAAAAGGAGTATACGGTGTCTGCAAATAAGCAGAGCGAAAACTATGAAATAGTAAAGGTAGATGGGGATAAGGTATACCTGGCAGCAGATTTTGTGCAGAAGTACACGAATATGGATTATAAGCTTGAAAAAGAACCAAACCGCATGATTATTACATATAAATGGGGTAAAGTTACTTATGCAGATCTGAAAAAGTCAGAAAGTGTCCGGTATCAGGGAGGAATAAAAAGTCCGATCCTGACAGAAGTAAAGAAAAGTGATCAGGTAACGGTCCTGGAAGTAATGGATGACTGGACAAAGGTGATGACAAAAGACGGATATATAGGGTATGTACAAAATAAGCGTCTGACAAATTCACGAGAAGAAGAGACAAGCAGAGATTTTGAAGAACCGGTATATACGAACATTGTCAGAGACCATAAGATTAATCTGGTCTGGCATCAGGTGACTAATGAAGACTCGAATGCAGCACTTGCCACGGATATTGGGGGGCTGAAAGGAGTAAATGTTATTTCACCGACCTGGTTTTCTATTGCTGATAATGATGGCAATATCACCAGTCTGGCTGATGCGGATTATGTTAAGACCGCACAGGCAAATGATCTGGAGGTATGGGCATTGATCGACAATTTTAATGAGCAGGTAGATACTACTAAGGTTTTAAGTTCTACTGCATCCAGAGAAAAGATTACAAATCAGTTGATTGCATCTGCTATTCAAAATGGTTTTGAAGGAATTAATGTGGATTTTGAGTCAATTCCGGAGGATGCTGCAGACGGATATATTCAGTTCATTCGTGAATTATCGGTAAAATGCCGTAAGAATGGAATTGTACTATCCATAGATGACCCTGTTCCGAAGCCATTTACTGCTCACTATAATCGAAAAGAGCAGGGAATTGTGGCTGACTATGTGATCATCATGGGTTACGACGAGCATTACGTTGGCTCTGAAGAGGCCGGATCTGTGGCATCCATGCCGTTTGTAAAGGCTGGAATTACAGATACGATTGCAGAAGTACCTGCTGAGAAGGTAATAAATGGAGTGCCTTTCTATACCAGATTGTGGAAAACCACAACAAATAAGAATGGCTCGACAGAGTTGACCAGCGAAGCGATAGGTATGGATCAGGCAGACGAGACACTTGCAAATAATGGGGTGGAGGCAGCCTGGGATGAAGGTACTATGCAGGACTATGCAGAATTTACCGGTGGTGACGGCAACAACTATAAGATCTGGCTGGAAAACGAAAAGTCCATTGAGGAAAAAGCCAAACTGGTAAAGGAATACAATCTGGGTGGAATCGCCGCCTGGAAGCTTGGTTTTGAAAGAGACAGCATCTGGGACGTCATTTTGAAATACGTAAGTTAAAACAGTGATTTAAATTATTAAAAATAGAACTGTGCTTCAGCCATGGGACAGTTTTATAAACAAATAGAGAAGTCATAGAATGTAGCATATCCCTGCCGCATATACTGGTTATAAGTGTATGAGACAGGGATATTTTTATGAAAAAAAATATGATAGAACTGGGAATGGGAATAATGGTGCTGGTAGGTGCGTATTTCCTGGGAAGTATGGGCGGAAGCCTGGTGGCTGACAGCAGGCTGGCAAAAAGTGTGGCAGTCACTGCAGAATCGGGGACTGGAAAAACTGAGGGAAGCCAGACGAAGACAGATAAAGTAATCGTTCTGGATCCTGGACACGGCGGTGATGATCCGGGTAAGGTTGGGATTAATAAAGCCCTTGAGAAGGATCTGAATCTGGCTATTGCCAAGAAACTTCAGAAGATACTAACTGATAAAGGGGTAACAGTAGTAATGACCAGAGAAACACAGGATGGATTATATGATGCAGGTGCATCCAATAAAAAGCAACAGGA
>OATB01000621.1_pt1 | contig 21010 bp, 16 predicted proteins | sample 1494941 | NCBI WGS metagenome assembly OATB01 (sample SAMEA2579931, study PRJEB22360) | human gut metagenome | reverse complement strand
ACAAAGCGTCCTTCCTCAGCTAAACCCAAATATAAGTCATTTAATAGAACCCTATAAAACGTTCGCTGTAGTATTAGGAACAATTCATATAAAAACAGATTCGCCTATGGAGGCTGACTCTGTTTTTTGACATATGTCACAACCGTCACTTTTGCCTGCCATTAAGTGTTACATGCTTTATGTTTATAGGCTGCCTAAAAGTTTACAACTTGGTAACATCCTCATGATATAGTTCTATTCTGCAAAGCATCCATAATCAACAAAACCCAAATACAATGCGAATTGTCAGATACTTATCAAATTTAAATAAGAAAGGGAAATGCGTATTGCAGGCACTCTGTGTTACGCAATGGGTATAAATATGGCGGCAATACTGATTGTAGAAGATGAGTTGGCTATCAATGAATTAGTCAGGAGGAATCTGCAGCTTGTGGGGCATACATGTGTGTCTGCATTTGACGGTGAGGAGGCAGTCCGGGCACTTGAACAGAACCGTTTTGATCTGTTAATCCTGGATATTATGCTGCCCGGATCTGACGGATATGAGGTGTACGGTGTATCAAGGGGAACGCCTACTATTTTTCTCACTGCCAGGACCGGTTTATCGGACCGGGTCAAAGGATTAAAAATGGGAGCGGATGACTATATTACGAAACCGTTTCAGATGCTGGAGCTGCTGGCACGTGTGGAGGCGGTTCTGCGCAGGACATTAAAGCAGAATGCCGTCTTTCACGTGGGAAAGGTGAGAATAGATTTTGACAGCCATCAGGTATTTTTAAATGGCCTGCTTACGGAGTGTACACCAAAGGAGTATGATCTGCTGGAAACGTTAATTACGAACAGAAACATTGCACTCTCAAGGGAAAAACTTCTGGAGCTGGTCTGGGGGTATGATTTTGAAGGGGATACCAGGACGGTGGATGTACATATACAGAGGCTGCGGAAGAAGCTGGAGTTGGAAAATTATATAAAGACCGTATATAAGATGGGATATCGCCTGGAGGTTGCCAGATGAAAAAACAGGCTTTTTTTACAACGCTTATTTTGTTTTTACTTTTTTTATATGCCGGGATAACCGTAATGTCAGCTATTATTTTTAAAGATAAGGTGGGGGTAATAAAAGAACGCTGCCTGGCTGAACATTATGTGATTGCTTCATCTGTCATAAAAGATTTTCAGGCGCTGGACAGCCGGGGGGTAGAAATTGGCACGTCCATGGAGAGCTTGATGCATCCGTATTCTTACCTTGTAAAAGGCAACGGCATGGGACTGGCGGTTTACGAAAAAGAAAAGCTGGTTTATACCAATATGGCACAGGAAGCTTTGGAGTGGGTCAATATGGATACCCTGAAGGCCGGACAGCGTTATGTATCCATAAAAGACAGCAGTGGGCCGTCTGTATATGTAACCGGTCTGCTTCCTGCTCCTTATGATGGGTATGCCCTGGTTTACCGCTATAATATAGTAGAGACTATCACTTCCTGGAAGCAGTTAAAGAATACGCTTTATCTGTCGGGAACGGTTTTATCCATATGTCTGGCATTCTGCCTGCTGGTTTTGCTGAACCGGATTTTTCGTCCGCTGAAACAGATTTCAGATGCGTCAATGGGGATTGCGGCAGGAGAATATGAAAAAAGGCTTCCTGTTTCCGGCAATGACGAATTAGCATTTATGGCACAGAGCTTTAATCACATGGCTATGGAAATCCAAAAACAAATATCGGATCTGAATGAGGCCGCAAGGCAGAAACAACAATTTGTCGATAACTTTGCTCATGAATTGCGCACTCCCTTAACTGCAATCTACGGATATGCAGAGTACATACAAAAAGCGGTCATCACGGAAGAAGACAGGATTATGTCCTGCGGATACATTATGAGCGAGTGCAAAAGAATGGAAAATATGGCGTACCAGTTGCTGGATCTGGCGATGATGCGCAATAATGATATCAAAAAAGAAAAGATAGAAATAAAAGTATTACTGGAAGCCGTTAAGAATACCATTCAGCGAAAAGCTTCTGAAAAAGAAATTACAGTCTCCATCTGCCATGAAACGGATTGTATTACCGGAAATGCAGAACTGCTGGAAAGCCTGCTGGTTAACCTGATTGACAATGCTATCAAAGCCAGTAAACCAAAGGATTCTATTGAAGTGACGGCTTATCAGGAAGACAATTATAAAATCCTGTCCGTAAAGGACTGGGGGAAAGGAATGACAGAGAGACAGCTGCGTCATGTAAAGGAAGCATTTTATCGGGCAGATAAATCCAGAAGCCGCAAGGAAGGCGGAGCCGGATTAGGCTTATCCATCTGTGAGCAGATTGCAGAACTTCATAACGCGTATCTTGAGTTAAGATCCGATCCCATGGAAGGAACGGAAGTAAAAGTGATTTTTACAACTTCGTAATAAGTTAATTACAACTCTATAATTTTAGCGGACTAAGATAGGTTATGTGATCACAGAACAGAGACTATAAATAAGGCAGGTTAATACTCCATTCACCGCCTGGCAGGCTGACATAATATTCAGCACTGTCACTAGATTGGCGGGATGGAGCACTAGCCGGAAACGACGGGAGTAAATATGGATAATAGAAGAGATAAAAAAAATGAATTTCCTAAAATTATAGCCGGAGCGTTTGCAGCAATCGGCGTATGCGCGTTTTTATTTGGAGGAGTGAGTGATGCAGTCATGGCTGCAGAGCTTGGGAAAACGGCAGCAGTTCCCACCCGCTATCTTTTAAAAGAAGAAATATCGGAAACAAAACAAGCATTCAGTGAAGAAGCACCTGAAGGAAAGGAGACGCAGGAAGAAAAGACAATCATGGCTGAAAAGCCAGAGACGGCAGATGACTATGTGAAAGGTATTTACAAAGTAGTCTCCGATCCGCTGACCAAAGACAGTATACCGACGGATAAGGATCTGAAGCAGGATGCGGCAGCTGAAATAGGTGCCAGGATGTTATGGGAGCTTTTTGGACTAAAGATGAGCGGTGCAACGATCTATATGTCATATAATGCAGGTACAGAGAACTTTCCCAGGGCTTTCTGGAGCGGTGACGTCCGGCTTGGAGAAACCAGATTGCCGGAAGATACCTGCTATACATTTATGATCGATGCGGTGACGGGGGAACGTTTTAATGCCGGCTATTCACGGACACTGGATAAGAAAGTTTCTCTGGATTTTGACCAGAAACTGATGGAGAATCCAGGCGAGTATACGGAGCTGGCAAAGAAAGTGGCAGAAAAGCTGAATATTGTAAACGGAAAAGCTGTGTCTTCGGAATATGGCTGCCAGGGATATTCCAATAATGATCCCGAGATCACTATTGAGGTAACCGGGACAAATGGAGAACGGGCATTGTTGTCTTTTTCCAGATATGACAAGAAGTTTAAAGGTGTCATCTATGATGCCAGCCTCTTGCTTTCTGAGACGGCTGAAAAAGCATCCGGGATAAAGGAATCGGAAATGATGCAGGAAACATTAGAATCAATACCCGAAGCAGAGTTAGCAGAGTCAGAAAATACCAGTCTGATACAATCGTTTGAAGCGGAGTAGATCTATAAAAATGCAGAGTTAGCAGAGTCAGAAAATACCAGTCTCATACAATCAGTTGAAGCGGAGTAGATCTATAAAAATGCAGAGTTTGCAGAGTCAGAAAATGCCAGTCTGATACAATCGTTTGAAGCGGAGTAGATCTATAAATATACGGAATATAGAGAAACAATATACGAAGCAGAGCGCAAATTATTTGCACTCTGCTTCTGTTTAAAATTAGATTAACCAAATACATTTACGTCTGCCATTTAAACTTTTTTTGGACTAATGAGGTTTATGACTTCTTCCGTATGTGTATACAAAAATACAATTCCTATGATTACAAATAAAACAACAATACCACTGACCAGATTTATTTTCTTCATACGTATTTACCTCTTTCTTCTTGATTCTATTAGTATAATACGTATTTGTGAATGAAAGAATGAGTTTTCCTTGCATTTTTCTTACAATTTTTTAAGGAATGTTGATTATAAATGAATGATATCTCAATTGGATGATTCTTCCTTTATCAGTGGAATAACAATTGATACCTGAAATTCTTTGTTTTTCGTCTGTATGGAACATATTCCGTTATAATTTTTAATTATTTTATTGACGGATGAGATTCCGATACCATACTCGTTTCGTTTTGAAGAAAGAAAGCGGCCATGATTTATATATGGTTTACCGGTGTAAGAGTTATTAACAATCATATAAAATTGATCATTTGTATATTTTCCCTGGAGACAAATTGAGCGTATTTCGTGTTCTTGCTGGCGGCTGCAGGCTTCAACAGCATTTTCTAAGAGGTTTGACAGAATGATACAAAGTTCAAAATCCGGCAAGGGAAAATCTTGTGGGAGGGAAAGGGAAACATTAAAAGTTATCCGTGCCCCCCTGGCTATTTGTGTATAATACCGGATAACGGCATCTGCTGTTAAATTATTACAATATGTGAAAGGAGCAATTTGTAAAGCTGGCTGTTTTTCATATTGGTTTAGATAATCCATAATACCCTGTATATTACCCGTGTCTAGCAGTGTACGGAAGGTTCGCAGATTATGGCGCAAATCATGTTTTGCAGCCCGAACTTCTTCAATTTTTTCCTGCAGTTGAATGAAATGTTCCTGCTGCATAGAAAGTTGCTGTTCCATATGGTACTGTTTTTCTTCAAGAATTATACGATACTTGTAAGAGTCGAGTATTTCAAACCATAACAGAAATCCCAGGCTCAAAATCAAAATGGCTCCTCCCCATTCAGAAAAATATCCTCCATATATAGGCTCATATGCGGGCAAGATACGGTCTGCCAGGATAGAAACGGCATAGAACAAGGTGCCGGATAAGATAAACCAATTTTGTAAAACATTTCGATATATTGCGGATATTACAATTATAACCAGGTAACATGCTGTAAACCATTTTGTGGTAGCAAACAGATAAGACCATGCTTTTAATACAGTTAGATTCCAATAAGGCATGAAGATGCCACAAACCAGAGAAAGAACACAAAGGATGATACTGGCGGACACGGACATTCTCATCGCTAGTCTGTTTATTTTACAAAGTTTATTCTGCAGGATTACAACTAATAAAAGCATTAAAAAATAGCTTAAACGCTCTATGGTATACCATGGCTGGATAGATGTAAGAAAAAAGGTGTGGATAAGGGGGTAAATGGTATATCCGCTTAATGCCAGGCAAAGTGCGGAAAATATCAGGGAATGTCTGTGATGAACCCGAATACCTAAAAAAAATGACAGGAACAGACAACCAACCGATATGAGGAATACAGCAATGCAAATACAGAGCTCTATCTGCTTCCTTAAATTGACGGAAAAAGGATCACCAAATGCAGGAGGATAGACCAGTCCGCTATAATAATAGGAATAATCGGTAACAGCCAGGATAATTTGTACGCTTCCTTTACCACTAAAATAATAAATTCTATTTTGAACACCCGGTTCATATTGATCAGTATCCGGATTGCCCATCTGTGCTATCAGGGCATTGTCAATGTATAAGCGATATGCAGAATAAACTTCCGGAATTTCCAGGGCATAATCGTGTTGGGGTGATGGCAGATTAATCGTTAAGCGATATGTGGCACTGCCATGGGGAGAACGAATTGGATTGCCCGTTTCAAACCCCCCATATTGCCCGATAGATATGTATTGGCGGTAACGGTCAGGAGGACCGGCTTTAAAATCAGACGGTGATAATAAAACTCCCGGATAAAACTCCCACTCATGAGTAAGAAAGCGAAGCCCTTTCTCAGGAGAAAAGCCATTAGTAAGGTCTAAGATACCATTAACAGGTTGTTTTTCAGTATCCGTATATTTATTATCCTTATAATATAAGACATAAAAAAGTAACACAGCTGATGATACAGTAACCAGTATTACAACAATTAATTTTAGTTGTTTCCCGTATGGTTTTTTTAAGAAAGTTGTAATTAGCTTAGTATGCATCTTTTTTCCTCCGAATATGTTCCTATAAGCGAATGCTGATCAATCATAGTGTTCTAATAACGCTTTTTCATTTTTGTTACATAAGATAATAAAAAGAAAATAATAAATAAAAACGAAATCATACCGGGTTTAGTCATACAGGATTGCAGCCTGGGCTTACCAGAAGCATTCCGAATCGATGTGGTGTCAGGAGATTCCTGAATGTAAAAGGTTCCGGTATCTGTAATTGTAAAGCTAACGATACCCAGATCGGAATCGGACATTGCCTCAGATACGAGAGAGCCGTTCTGATCATAGCAGTAAAGTTCCTTTTTCAATATAGAAAGGCCTGTGGGTAACTGTACTGAAATTTTGGTTAGTTTATTCAGTTTTTTACCATTTACGGTAACTCCAAAATAAAATGAATTTTCGCTTATAGATTTTATGGTAACAGCCAGTATATCATTCTCAGATAGTTTAAGATTTTCCAGAAAATCTTTGGGTAGATATATGGAAATACCTTTTTTCTCAAATAAAATCGTATCATGATTCAATTTTATAAGCTGGTTCAGCATCGTACCTGGAATAATGGTCTGTGTATTTGTTACTGACGGTATCGGTTTTGTATTTACAGTAATATCCGGTTTTCTCTTGTTTTCCGTTTCAATAACGACAGGAGGTAATTCCTGATCGGTTCGATCGCCATCCCCACGGCTTCCGAACCAATTATAAACGGTAATATTATTATCTTTTTCTATAAAAAGCTTCTGAATGATAGAGTATCCATTAGGGGTTTGTTCCTCTGATATGTTATTGGAGGTATTGTCTGCCTCCAGCTGCAGCAGGTAATTGACTTCTGATGTCAGGCCGCCGATATAAATACTGGAATTATTATATAATACGGAAAAATCTTCGGCAGCATTCTTCCAGGTTAACCCATAATCAGTGGAATACCAGATCTTGCTGTTTTTTGATGAGTAGTGGTGAAGAGTGTCAATGCGAATGTTATGTTTAGCCAGTGATTCATCATCAAATGGTGACCATATGGGAGAAAATACTTTTATTAAACTGATATCAGGAATAGATCGGTCCTGTACGCCCACAGTCAGGATCTTATTTTTAGGAAGATTATGTATCGGCAGATTGGCTATGGTTTCCAGAAGTACAGGCAGGGGATATTTTCCTGTACGCTCAGTATCAATCTGGGTAAAATCATATTTACACATTATGGGGATAGATTTTAGGTTCTTTCTGTCTCCTGCTTTAGCAACCGTAATGTAAATATAGTCAGGCGCGGTAATCCATGCATCGATTCTATTAGTGTCTAGGGGCAAGACATTGAGCTGATCAATATCTATATTAAAATCAACAAATTTACTGTATGTTGTTATAAAATCAGATTCCAGTGGATCCAGATAAGAGGAATCAGCATTTACCTGTAATGCTTCAACGGATCTGGCATTCTGACCTCGCGCAGTAATAGTACTGTAAAAAATATCAGCAGTTCCAACACAGGAAAGTGCAGTACTGTCTGTACCGGATACAGACAGATACATAGTGGCAGGCAGAGAAAAGCCATTTGGGTCAAGGCTTTCAATCGCCTTTGCATGATTACCTTCTGCTATTATTTCCACATATTCTGCGGAAAAAGTGCTGCCGGGATCCAAAGAAATGGTAGTCCCACCGATCATTCCGTCACCTTCTGACCGTATGGTGTAAGGTTCACGTAGAAATGGTGCCTGCCCGCTGAAAGACTGCATGAGAATCAGCCTGCCTTTATTCTTTACTTTTATCAGCGGTTGTCTGGCACCTTCGCCATATAATTCATTTACGTTCAAAAACAATGTTCCCCCTTCTTTAATGACAATGGAATGAGGGCCCATATCTATTGAAGTAGTACCTATTTCAAAAAAACGGGGATTTGAATCAAGGTATTGGATGTCGGAAATTATCAGATCGTTTTGCACATGTACCGTTGTATTTTTTTCGTTGTGGAAATTAATCCATTCAGTCAGTTCTTTTATAGTAGAAACTTTATAATCCGGATCATCCAGATTATTTATGACAGAAGCATTTTCTCCGGTGTTCCAGATATAGTTTCCATTGTCATGAATCGTGAAATAGAATAGATCCGAGCGTAGACCGGGAGAACTGCTGTCTGGGTTGTTTTCCAGAAAAAAAATATATTCATTTCCGAACTGAATATTTGTTTTTTTATCAGTATTGCCAATCTGTATATATTCAGATAAATTATTTACTGGTTCAAATGAGTACTTTTTCCAGGAAAGCCCCTGGTTATCAGAACCCCATAAATCATATGTGTGAGAATAACCGGAACACCGTAACATAACACTGGCACCGTCATCATTTACACTGGGGATAGCAGCGCTTAGTTCAGGCTGATTATCTGAGCGGACGGTAAGATAAACTATTTCATCTGCTACGGACACCGTTCCAGGGTAATTTCCAAGATGGCCAGTAATGGTATAATTTCCATTGGCATCGGTGGGAGAGGGGGCATCCCATTCAACAGGAACTGAAAAATATACCAGTTTGGTAGGAATTGCGGGGTTGCTGGATACATACCAAACATTATAGAGACCTGTATTCAGATACTGACTGGAAGCCGATTGAAAAATGGATTTTCTGTTCCACTCATCGGCCTTTATCATAGTAAGATTACTTTTCTGATGAATGAATTCGGGAAAAATATCATTCTCTGTTAATCCCCAGGATAAAGAAATGGGACAATCAATGGATAATGCACCGTTTCCAGATGAATGAATACGGCTGAATTCCAACCGGTTTTGTAAGGTCATCAGCATGCTATCATTACTATTCATTATATTTTCCCAGAATATTGCCCTGGAGTTTTCACCTTCTGCAATAATGCTGCCTGCCTTGCAATTCAATTGTCCATTTTGGATATGAACAGCAATCGAACCAGGTCCGTTAGCTGTTATGAGGGCGGAATCCAGTGATACGGAACTGTCGGAATAGATGGCAGTTCCTCCTTTTTCTAAAGTTCCCCGTGCGATTACAGTACATCCACCGTTGTTTTGTGTAAGCGATAGTCCAAAGTCCCGGTTGGCAGATTTCAAAACGGGTTGATCTGTACCGGTACCGCAAAAAGTAAAAGGGCCATTAAATGATATTCCTGCCAGGCTATAAGATCCTGTCTCAATGGTAATTGGCCGAAGGGTATAGTAGGTGTCCGTAGAAAGCAGGGATATATTGGCAGCCAGAATTACGGATCCGCCGGTTTCCTGATGAGATCGAAGCCAGGTATCCAGTTCTTCAGCGGTAGACACGATGTCCTGATTATCCGGCTGCTCAGATTCATGTGCCGGATCCTGTGAATCGGTTTGCTCAGAAGGATCAATGAAAGCCATGTTTTCGGTCTGTTCAGAAGAAGTCATGGTAACCATGTTATCAGTCTGCTCAGAAGGATTCATGGAAACCATAGAAATGAAGTTATCGGTCTGCTTAGCAGCAGATACGGTAACAGGGGACTTAGCTGCGGATTTCGTAGACAAAACAAGCATAAGGGAAATAAAAAGTATTGCCATACAATATTTCATAATAATATCTCCTTTAAAGGACGCGTTAAAAGATAGCCTTTCCAACAGAAAAGACTATCTTTAACCCAATTTATTTTAAAGCGTTTGCTTTTGATAATTTATTTTACCATAAATAGATATAGAAAAAAAGATTTTCTCCATTATATTATCTTTAAATTCTGAGTTATAGAGTTAGTAGGTGACCACCTACTTTATTAACAAGATGCTTCACGTATAAATTAAGAAATTCTTTCTTTTTACGCCGGGCAATTGGAAGCTGTTCGCCGTTTGCCAGCAGTATGTAATTATTATATATATTTTTTATATAATCCATGTTCACAGCAACTTCTCGATAGCATTCCATAAAGATCTCTTCTTTTAAAAGCTGATTGATACAATAACTCACGGGGTTGGCAACGACAATGATTTCGTTGTTAACCATATGTATACGGCTTCTGCGCAATTGGCAGTCAACATAAATAATATTTTTAAGCGGCAGCTGCGCTTGGAATTTATTGATAGTAACTTCAAGGGCTTTTGGTTTCTCGTTTAATTTCTCCAGTTTGTCAATACACAGATGAAGCCCTTCTTCTAATTGAAATCTGTGCGTTGAGAGGGGTTTTAGGATATAGTAGACAGGTTGGACAGAGAAGCTTTCCAATACGTGGAAATCACTGTCTGAAAAAAACATCAGACACGCAGTTTGGTCTTTTTGATAAATCTCTTTTGCGGTCTCGATACCATTTTTACCATTCATATAGACATCAAGTAATATAATATCATACAATCCTGGACGAAAGGTTATCAGTAATTTTTCACCGCTGTTGAATTCTACATATTCAATAGGGAGTTCCGGATGATAAGTACTATAATAACTTGTTATGTATCTGATGGCTTCCAGCCTATCCGCTACAACATCGTCAACGATAGCTATTTTCATTTATTTCACCTCGCTACTGATTTAAGACTACTTATACTTATTAAGTATAAAGTCGAATTTTATTATAATATAGAAGATTTTATAGTTCAACCACCACTCCGTCATAAAACACACCTCTCTGTGAAAAAAGATACCGTTGCAGTAAACCGGGTAAGGAATTCGCTTTGATCATATATTGACCGTACAGTAAGAAAGATGACCTCTGTGAGGAATGGATATCCACTGTGCTCATATCCGTTGACGGGCACAAAACAGTCTGATATATTTGAAAAAATCATGGCAGACAGGCGGCGTGTATTCAAAGTATAGGTTAGATGAAAGGTGGATTCTTATGGTCAGGACGAGTAAACGCAGGTATACACGACTTGAGTGGGAAGAGTGGTATCAGTATGCAAAAGAATATTATCTTTCGTATGAGAATCTTAGAATTCCCATCAAATATGAAACGGAAAACGGACTTCTGTTAGGACGCTGGATTGAACGGCAAAGAGCAGCATACCACGAAAAAGGAGCATATATCATTGATGATAACCAGATATACAAGCTAAACCAGATAGGAATGGAATGGACGCTGGGGATTCGAACACAATGGGACGTCTGGTATCGTTATTGTATCTATTATTATTCACATTATGGAAACCTGGATATTCCGAAAAATTATACATATAAACACCTTCCGTTAGGTGAATGGCTATGCTATCAAAGGAAACGCTATAAGCAAAAAAAGATTAGTGCCAGTCAGATTAAAAAACTGGAACATCTGGGTATAAAATGGCAGATACGTATCAAAAGGGAATGGGATGACTGGTATCAGGAAGCTAAAGAATATTATGAGAGATATGGTGATCTGAAAGTACCGTTAAATTATGTGACAGACTCCGGTTTAAAGCTGGGTTTATGGATCAATATCCAACGAGAAAAATACAGAGGCACCAGAACGAATAATATCGATAGCAATAAATTCCTTAAGTTAAATCAGATCGGGATGATGTGGGGATTACGCAGCAGCAGATCGTGATAAAAGACATATGTTGGAGATAATATGAAAGAAAAAGCAGCAATAGTGGCAGGTATATTAATTATTGTTATCCTTGTCATTATAGGAGCGGTGAAAATGAAAGCACTATATACAGATAAACCGTATAAGGAAATAGAAAACAGGTCTGAGAACTCTGAATATGATACTTTAGATTCCGATGGAAATGACAGGAAGTGCAATTACAGTCTTCCTGATAATGATAAGGTTGTAATAGGATGCACAGTATCTGAGTTTAAGGATGCTTATAGTTTGATTTCTAATATGACTGGTCAAAAAGGTGAGGTGCTTACCGGCAGTGTCAGTATAGCAGATATGATTTTTGAAGGAGAGTTTAATTTTAATCAGGATGGTCTGATGGAATCTGCTTATTATACAGCAGCATACACGGATAGTGCATGGTATAGCTTACTCCATTATCTTGCCCAAAGGTATGGATCAGCCGCTGCAGATGGAGAAGATGGCATTACATATCGATGGCTGATAAGAATTGTTGGTGGTGAATCATTTGAAATGAAGAGCTGCATACAAGATGGGAGTATAATTCTTAGCCTGACAAAGGCGGCAAATACAAGTGATGACTGGAATTATGTGATACCTGATATGAAGAATACAGGTTTTATCAGTCCGGCGGAACAACTTCAGGAATTTAAAGAGAAGTATCCTGACTGTATAGGAAGCGATGGAAGAATCTTAATAACGGAAAAGAGTGCTAAAATATATGGCTATTCTTTTGAACAGTTTAAAACTTCTGAAAATATACGTTTTACAAACTTGAATACCCCGGTATTATTGGATGATTTTTATCTGAGCAATGGGAATATTATCAATGATTACCGCAATAATGGTGAGAATACTGTCATAACAGTTCGAAACGGAGAGGTTGAGAACGGATTGATAAGAGCCTGCAATATGGTAATTGATAAGATGTATATGCATGATTCGGAAAGTGATTTTGTCAATGCATTATATAACGTTAAGATCTACGACAGTTACTTTACGGATGGAGGGACGAATCCCGAGGCGCATGCTGATGGGATACAGATAGCAGGATATGACTCTGTGGATGCACATGGCATCTATCTGGAAAATGTCAGAATTGATATGCCGCATATACCAGGATATCATGTGTCAAATGCCTGTGTAATGATTCAGCCGGATTATGGGGCTGTGAAAGGTACAGAGTTAAACCGGTGTATCTTAAATGGAGGAGGTTTTACTATTTATTCCTTTCCAAAGAAGAATACAATCACAGATGTTAAGCTGCAAAATACAATTATTGGAGATGGATACCGGTTTGGAGTTTACTATAAGGATTCACAGGAGAATATGACGGAAATTAATACGACAAGAAATATGATGCCGTTAATTGGGAGCATTTCTGTTGAAGCAAATGAATTTGTGTTCCATTTAAACAATTATAATACGGATGCCAAGTCTGTAAACGGGATAATTAAATATTTAAAAAATGGTGAAGAATTGGGACAGAAGGAATTCGCAACAGATATAGCTGGATATATTCCATACAGTGAATATGGGGAAAAACAGAATTTTGCAGGAGAGGTTCTTAATTATCCCAGGGAACCGGTGAATCTTACAGAACGTATTGATTTAGAGGAGCCGGAATGCGATGCAGTATCCGTCACGTTTTATTCAGACGGAAATCATATTGGATCATACTACATTGCAAAATAAGGGGAAAAGAAATGAAAGTATCGGTAGCTTTGGCAGCCTATAATGGTGAGCGATATTTAAGGGAACAATTACAATCTGTCTATGATCAGTCGCTGGCTGTAGATGAGGTTATTATATGTGATGACTGTTCATCAGATCATACAGTTCAGGCAGCTCAAACCTTCATTGACGAGAAAGGTCTTAATGACTCATGGCATGTATATCAAAATAAAAAAAATCTCGGATATGCAGGGAATTTTATTCAGGCAATGAATTTGTGTCAGGGAAAGTATATCTTTTTATGTGACCAGGATGATATTTGGTTTCGTGATAAAGTCATGCACATGGTTAAGCTTATGGATAAAAATCCGAATATAAAACTGCTGGCATGTGATTATGAACCTTATGCATGTACAAGAGACGCACCAAAACTTTCCCGTGAAGTCATGCAAAGAATGAAAAATGACGGGTCTGTCAGACATATACATCTCGACCATAAAACGATCTTTATCGGCAGCGAAGGCTGTGCGATGAGTATTCGCAGGCAATTCTATGAGCAGATTAAAGGCTATTGGACTCCGGGCTGGGCACATGATGAATTCATATGGAAACTTTCTTTATGTGATAATTCCTGTTATCTCTATCACAGGATATTATTCGAGAGAAGGCTGCATTCGGACAATGTGTCAAAAAAGAAAATGCACCAGTTAGATAAAAGAATTCAGTTTCTGGATAAGCTGATGGTCAGCCACAGGCAAACTTTGGAATATGCCAAAATGAAGAAGCTGGATTCTGACATCCTGGCGATGATCCGAAAAAACCAGGAATCAGTCAGACTACGTATAGAACTATTGAAGTATAGAAGATGGATGAATATTATTCCCTTATCTTTGATGTACCATAAATACTATAGCTGTAAAAGATCCCTGGTGGTAGAAATGCTGATGTCAGTTAGAAATAAATAAAAATGCTATATGAGGAGAAAAAATGAGTGACAGACTGAAATTTATTGATATAGCCAAAGCAATTGGAATTATTTGTGTCTGTATTGGACATTCAGGAACTTCAACATTTATAGTTACAGCAGTCATGATGTTTCAGATGCCTTTATTTTATTTCATCAGCGGATACCTGTATAAAGATTACTATTCAGAACATCCGTTTTTACGGATTAAGAAAAGCATACTTGCATACTATATACCTTTTCTTGCGTATGATATAGGTTATCTTATTTTACATAATCTTTTTGCCTGGCTGCATCTGGTAGATGCAGAAAATGGAGGCGGCGTATATTCTTTAAAGGAGTTCGTAGCTCATTTTATAGATATCATAACCGGATGCCACAGAGAATATTTTTCAGGCGCGCTTTGGTTTTTAATCGCCATATTTATAATAACAGTCGGATTTTCATTGGGTAATTTCCTTCTACTGAAATTAAGGCTGGAAAAGTATAAAATCCAAATAATCTCCGCCGTGGCACTTGGCTGTTTCATGTTCAGTAAAATTACTGAAATACCGAAACCTATGATTGTTAGACGAGCTGCAGGGGGAATGTTTTTCTATGTGTTGGGATATCTATATCATTATTTTGGGTGGGATAAAATTTTAAGTAAGTACAAAAAAATAATTCTTTTATTATCAGCTGCTACCTTAGGCGTCATAGCCTGGATGAATGAGGTGGGGTACTTTAGTGATGTATATAATCACATAGGAGCTTCTGCAGCAGGCGGCGTGATGGGAATCAGCCTGGTACTGTTGATTGCATATCAGGGGTGGTTTCAAAATAAAAAAATATTAATATGGATCGGAAGATGCTCCTTAGAAATAATGGCATTACATTTTCTGGCATTTAAACTTGTAAGTTTAATCATCGTCACCATATACCAATTGCCGGTAACGCGCCTGTCCGATTATCCGGTTATAGAGATGGGAGGTCTATGGTGGATCTGCTATACATTAGTTGGAGTGATTGTTCCGGTAATTTTAAAGATTGCGGTAGTTCAGCTTCAGGGAAGATTTTTAAGGGGGGAGAAAACATAATGAAAATAGTATTATCTGGCGGATGGAGCTATGGCAATATCGGAGATGAAGCAATCGCCCGCTGTACCATGTACTTACTAAAAAATTTTTTCCCCCGGTTTGAACTTACCATTTTTTCTTATAACCCACAGAATTTTTATTATCATCATAAAATAAAGTCTTTAGAATCCGTACATAAAAAAGTAGATCAATGCGGGCTGGATTCTTTATCTAGGATGAAGGATGTACTTAGGGAACCCAAAGCGTTTATGATGGATGAATTTTCAGAGAGCCTTGATGAAAATACATTATTTGTGATGGCTGGAGGAGGGTATTTTAATGACCGGTGGAACCGTCAGTTTATGGCCCGTATTTTGGAAATTGAAATAGCAAAAAGCAGGAAGGCAAAGATTGCATTAATCGGGCAATCCATAGGTCCTGTAACAAATGCAGTGAACAGGAGATATTTTAAAACTGCAATAAATTCCTGTGATTATATAAATGTCCGGGACAAGGATACGTTTAATCTGATTCGGGAATTTTTACCGGATAAAGATGTGACCCTTGGAATAGACACCGCAATTATTATTTCAGATACATATATTTCAGGAAAAAAAATAAAAAAGCCAGTCATAAATGTCATGGCAGCTGGATATTCCAAGTACACTGCGATTCAGGGAGACTTTATTCAAAATCGATTTTTTAATAAACTCCTGGGAAGGATTACATTAAAATATTATATTTACGGCTTTAAGATGAAAAAAATAATGAAACTTCTGGGTTTGCAGCAGAAATTTAAAATTCGATTTGTTATGAGCACAAATTGGTATTTTGATTTAAACTTTACGAAAAAAATAGCGAAAAGTTTACCGGATGAGGATTATGAAATCATCGTAAATCCAAGGGTAAGTGAACTTTGCAGATATCTCTCAGAAGGGCAGGTTATGATAAGTTCTAAAATGCATCCGGTAATTATATCAGCCGCATATAATATAGAGAGTATTGCAATATCCTACAATTATAAAATTGATAATTTTATGGATTCAATTGACTGTCAGGATAATTGTTATAGAAATGACAGGATCTCTATAGAGAGTATAGTTAATAAAATTCCCCTAATCTGCGGCCATGAAAATATGGAGCTTGAGCAGAAGGTAAAGGAGTGGAAAAAAAGCGTTTATACAATGGCTGAACAAATGGCGGAGATGTTTGGAAAAAGTGGATAAGGGGCGAAATATGTGAACAGGATTTTTAAAATAAAGGAAAAATACAATTCGCTGTCCATAGCCGCCAAAGCAGGAATATGGTTTGTTATCTGCAGCGTGATACAAAAAAGTTTTTCACTTATTACGACCCCCGTTTTTACACGCCTTTTAACAAAGGAACAATTTGGAATCTATAGTGTTTATCTGTCATGGCTGCAGGTATTTACCATTGTGTGCACTTTCCGGTTAGATTTTGGGGTCTTTAATAAAGGGATGGCTAAATATCAAAACAATAAAGAGGACTACACGTCATCTATGCAGGGAGTTACCACGGTGCTGACAATAGCTGCATTCCTGATATATTTGCTATTTCGAAAACAGATTAATGATTTAACCGAATTAAGTACAATCATTACCTTGTTTCTGTTTTTAGAATTGCTGTTTACGCCTGCTCTGAATTTCTGGATGATAAGGCAGAGGTATGACTTTCAATATAAGGGTGTAGTTTTTATTACGGCTGCCATGTCTGCCGCTAATTTTTTAATCGGTTTGGCTGCAGTTATGACTATGAAGGATAAGGGTTTTGCCAGGATACTATCATGTGTATTGGTACAAGTATGTTTTGGTTTGATTTTTTATCTGGTTAATTTAAGCAAGAGTAAGAAGATCTGGAAGTGGGAGTATATTAAATTTGCAATTATATTTAATATCCCATTGATCCCCCATTACTTTTCATCCTATATCTTAGACCAATCTGACCGTATTATGATTCAGAAAATGTGCGGTTTGGAAGCCGCGGCATTATATAGTGTAGCCTACAATGTGGGACTTGTAACGAAAATCATTGTCAATAGTATCAATAATGCGCTGATTCCCTGGCAGTACCGGAAACTGGAAAAATTCCAGCATAAAAGAGTTGCAGGTCAAATGCAGTCGGCAAGTATTATTATGGCATTCGCGTTTATTATATTTATCGCATTTGGGCCTGAACTGATAAAATTGATGGCTTCAGATAAATATTATGATGCGGTAAAAGTTATTCCGCCAGTTGCAGCCAGTATGTTTTTTGTTTTTCTCTACAGTGTATTTTGCAATATCGAGTTTTTTTATGATGCAAATAAGGCGGCAATGATTATTTCAACAATAGGGGCAGCGGCCAATGTCATACTGAATTATTATTGTATACCACGATTTGGATATTCAGCAGCAGGTTACACAACACTGTTTTGCTATATGCTTTTTGCAGGCATGCATTACGTTTATGTTAATAAAGTAGTCAAAGCCAATACCGGGTCTCCTTTATTCAGTACACCATATTTACTGGTGGTTTCATTTGTTTTTTTATTACTAATATCAGTAATAAACGTTTTTTATGGAAATGGATTTATTCGGTATCTGTTTGTATTTGGATTGGCATTAACGGTAGTATTAAAAAGAGACTACCTGATAAATATTATAAAAGATATCCGGGAGAAATAGTGGATATCATATAGCAGGTGAGGGAAATTGGAATGAAGAGGGAGACAGAAGAACTGGTAAGTATAGTTATTCCTATCCATAATTCGCATGAAACCATCGGATGTTGTTTGGAGAGCCTGTTACAACAGGATTATAAAAATATTGAGATACTATGTATTGACGATGGGAGTACTGATAATACAAAAGACATATGTACAGAATATGCTAAAAGGGATTCCAGAATACGTTATTTTAAAAAGAGAAATAAGGGTCCTGGATCTGCACGGAATTATGGAATAGATCATTCACAGGGGAAATACATACTTTTTGTAGACAGCGATGATACCCTGGAGTCAGACTTGTGTTCAGATATGTGTAAGGAACTGGAAGAAGATTATGTGGATTTCGTAGTCTGTGGTTTTCATTTGTACCGCAAAGGAAAGCTGGTATCCTGTCAGATAGGAAAGAGCTTTTCAGGAAGAAAAAGCAGATTTGTTACTACAAGGTTTCGGAAGATGTATGATGATTTTTTGATAAATGCACCTTGGAATAAGATGGTCAGAACAGAGTTTATAAGAAAAAATAATATTCGGTTTCATGAGAATTTTTGGTTTTTGGAAGATTTGATTTTTTCAATGGATTTGATCAACTCTGCAACGTATCTGAAAGTAATTGATAAAGCACTATATCGGTATAACTATTTCCGCCCGGGTGCATTAACGACGAAATACCATGAAGATACAGATCAGGCAATTATGCTTTTAGGAGAAAAACTTGAACTTTGCCTGCTTCCCTGCAATATGGAAATGTCACATTATTATGCAGATCTGGTACATAAAATGCTGATGTTTTCAAAAGAGGTACGCAGAAATAAAAAATTTTCATGGAAGTTAAAACTGGAAAAGGAATATCAGATGTTAACAAATCCGAAGTTTAAATATTACCTGGAACATGCAGTAAGCAGAAGAAATAAAATGAAAGTTAAAATGTGGATGATGAAAAAAAGGATATTTTTCCTTGAACATTATTTTCAAAGATGACATCTTGTATATCCGAATTAGGAAAGGAAGAAATGAAATGATCAGCGTAATTGTGCCTGTCTACAATGTGGAACCATATTTAAAAGCATGTGTCGATTCGCTTCTAAACCAGACTTACTCAGATTTTGAAGTCCTCCTTATCAATGACGGATCTACAGACCATTCCGGTGAAATATGCCGGGAACTGTCAAAAGCATCTGAAAAAATACAGTATTTTTCACAGGATAATCAAGGATTGTCTGCGGCCCGAAACAGGGGGCTCCTGGAATGTTCCGGAGAATATGTGTGCTTTGTTGATTCAGATGATATTGTCCATCCACGATATCTGGAAATTTTATATCAGAATATGATGGAAAGCCACGCATTAATCTCTATATGCAGCTATCTGGTATTTGAACAGGATACGGAACTGGATATGAAGAAAGAAATTTCTAACAAAATAGTAATAAGAGACAAAACTGACCTAATGTCATCCCTGGCATATACAGGGTGCAGGGAAAAAAATACTACGATTATTATAGCTTGTAATAAGTTGTTTTCAAGAGAACTGTTCTCCACATGTTGCTTTTCTCCTGGAAAGCTGCATGAAGATGAATTAATGATCCACCATCTGGTTGATAAAATCCCGTATGCAGTTTTTACGACCAGTCAGTTATATTTTTATAGAAAACGCTCAGGAAGTATTACGGATAAAAAGTTTTTACAGGATATTCGTCATCTTTCCATGATAGAAGCTTTTCGGGAAAGGGTTTTTATATGCCAGAAAAGGGAATATGAAGAAATTCGGACTAAAATGACAGAAAGTTATCTGGATACGATCTGTATCCAGTTATTCCGTATGTTAGAGGCAGATAAAACAAAAGTCTGGAAAAGATTAAAAAAGTTATTGGATACAGAGTCAGTAAAGTTACAACAATCGATACATAAAAGGAAAAAGCTGATCTACCGTGTAATTGTAAAACATCCGGTAATTGCCAGCAGAGTTTTCCAATGTAATCAGTTTTTTCTCATAAAGAAAAAAAACTTAATTCGTAAAATTTGTAAATGTATGAGATAGAAGGATAAAAGTGAAAAAAGTAAGTGTAGCAATTATAACCTATAATCACGAAAAATATATAGAGAAAGCCATACGCAGCGTCTTAGAGCAAAAAGCATCCTTTTCAATTGAAATTATAGTCAGTGATGACTGTTCTACGGATCGGACGCAATCAGTGATTCAAAAGCTGCAAAAGCAATATTCTGATTGCATAGTTCCGTTACTCAGAAAAAAAAATCTGGGGATGAAAATCAACAGTATTGAAACGTTAAAAGCCTGTAAGGGTGATTATGTTGCCTTTTTAGAGGGGGACGATTACTGGACAGACAGTCAGAAACTGCAAAAGCAGGTGGATTTTTTGGAGCAGCACAGAGATTATGCAGCTGTTTTCCACGGATGCCAGGTGATAGATCATCATGGGACTAAGTTAGAACTACCCTTTACGTTTACAGCTTCCACGGAATATAAGATAAATGATATGGAAAACTATCTTATTCCAGGGCAGACTTCTACCGTAATGGCCAGGAACTTCTGGAAAGCGGATATATCTGTCCTGAAGAAGCTTTACAGGGTACGTTATGCTCCCCTTGACAGAATAATTCCGCTGTTTTTACTGAGTGAAGGAAGAGTCTGCTGTATGCAGGAACAAATGTCTGTGTATCGGTATCTGATCGGTGAGAAAGGCAGCTGGTCATATAAGTTTCAAAGAGGAAATTATTTGTGGAGAGCGTATGCCTTTGCAGTTCATCGGGAAATAGAGAAAATTGCGAAGCAGCTGGATATTTTAATTTCTTATCAAAAGCTAGAGGCGAAACTCTATTCTGACTATATAGCAAAAGGATTTGTCTGGAAACGCCCCGGATATTTTTTACTTTCTTTTTTTATGATCCTTTTTGGGACGCACAGAATGTATATGTTTGTTCATGGAAATCAGATATTATACAAGCGTTTTAAAAAGAAAATTCAGAACAGATATGATGGAGTACATGATGATAAAAATAAAAAAAGTGATTCATAAAATCAGAGAAGGATTTTTAAAAGAGGTATGTCAG
>OATB01000620.1_pt1 | contig 21048 bp, 17 predicted proteins | sample 1494941 | NCBI WGS metagenome assembly OATB01 (sample SAMEA2579931, study PRJEB22360) | human gut metagenome | reverse complement strand
AAAAAAGGTACGCAAATTTGAATAAAAGAAAAAGTCTCTAAACGCCCTGTTTATGGGGCGTAAGAGACTTTTATTGCTTTCCAACTGTCAAAGACAGGAGTATACTTCTTGTCTGGCAATTTTGTCAACTGTTTTTTGTAATTCCTGAGCACTTTTTTCCAGCCAGTCACCATACATGCTCTGGTACAATAAAACAGGAAATCCAGTACTATTTTTTAATCAGATCATGCATTATTTTATGGAACTGGCTGCCACAGCGTTCTACCTCCTCCAGCACCTGATCAATCTTATGATCTTCCAAATACCAATTTTCCCGGTTAATCCCACGGGTCTGTACAGGGCAAACATAAAATTCCGTATCCGGAAAAAGCAGCTGAAAATACATCAGGCACCTTCTGGCATGGTATGCCTGACAGGAAATAATAGCTTTATTAACCTTTATCTCCAATTTTTCTGTTAGTTTTCTGCAATAGATGGCATTCTCATAAGTAAAGGTTGCCTCTTCTTCCATATAAATAGATTCTTCTGCTACCCCCGCATCCAGCAGAACCTTACTAAGGAACTGACTTTCAGTCTGGAAATCCATACTGCGGTATTGAGAAGGAGAATCCGCCCCTTCAAACTTTCCCTTCAGCACGCTGTATTTCCCGGAGACCATAATGCGGTCCGCATACCCCCTCTTGTATAACTCGGCCGCATGCAAAGCAATCTCCCCATAACTTCCCCCCGGAATAAAAATAAGATCCGACAACTCCGGTTCGTTGTTTACAAAGATAAAATCTGTTATATTATCATAAAATTTCTTCAAAATCCATTCCTCCTAATCTATATTTATTATTTAATTTTCACACTCTTACTTTCTAATATTTTAGCACTAAGTTCCACGTATTGGAAACCATTATACATCTTCTGAAAAACCACCCGGCATCATTAACATTATTTTGACATTCGCACATTAACGTGCTATACTATCCCAGATAAAAAGCTGGAAGGAGATATACAAATGAGACGCAAAGCGCTTAAGGCGGCCTTTCCATTTACATTGCCGATTATGGCAGGCTACCTGTTTCTGGGTCTGGGATTCGGAATCCTTTTAGAAAGCAAAGGGTATTCCTTTATCTGGGCTTTTTTTATGAGTATTATTATCTATGCCGGTTCCATGCAATATGTTGCAATCGAATTACTCGCCGGTGGTGTTACTTTTCTTTATACTGCTTTTATGACAGTAATGATTCAGATACGGCATCTGTTTTACGGACTGTCACTAATTGATAAGTATCGCTTTGCAGGACGTAAAAAACCATTATTAATCCATGAACTCACAGATGAAACTTATTCTCTGATCTGTTCTGCCGTTCCGCCCAAAGGGGTAAACGCGGAGTGGTTTTATTTATTCATCTCCATATTGGATCACTGTTATTGGATATTTGGATGTACTCTGGGCGCAATATTGGGTTCTCTGATTGATTTTAATACAAAGGGCATAGACTTTGTCATGACTGCCTTATTTATCGTTATATTTACAGAACAGTGGCTTACAAGCAAAGACCACATACCTGCCCTGATCGGCGTAATCTGCTCAGTGATATGCCTGATACTGTTTGGGAGCGGTAACTTTATCATTCCATCCATGGTATCCATATCTGTTCTGTTAACCGTATTTCGCAAACAACTGGAAAAGCGAGGTGACCTAAGCAATGAGAATTCCTGATTCACAAGCTTTTATCATGATTCTGATTATGGCAGGCGTTACCTTCTTTATCCGGTCGCTACCGTTCCTTTTATTTCCGGGGAACAAGAAAACGCCCGCCTATATTATGTACTTAGGTAAAGTACTTCCTTTCGCCATTATCGGCATGCTGGTTGTATATTGTTTTAAAAATGTCTCTGTTGTCTCTGCTCCTTTTGGCATACCGGAATTAATCGCACTGATTGTTATCGTTATACTTCACGTATGGAAAAGAAACACACTGGTCAGCATTGGATGCGGTACCCTGCTTTATATGTTTCTTGTGCAGGTACTTTTTTAGCGTATTGGGTGCACTATAACGTCTGATCTGATTGCCAGCGAGATCCACGTGTTATCTGCCTCTCAGGGCAGTCTCAAACAGTTTCCCATATGCATCCGTATATCCCGCTGACTTTGGATATAAAAAACTGCCGGACAGTTGATATATGATTTGCTCATATACACAACCTCCGACAGTTTTTATTTTATCTCTAATCCGCCTAAGATACAAGTTGCTCTGATATAAATAGTAGGTGCACCCGGCATGGGCATCAGCCTTGCCTTATTGGACACGCCCCCAAGAATCGGCGTATCATCAACCTTTACATTGACATACTCTGGTACTTTAATCTCAATTCCGCCAAATAAAGACATCACATCTATTCTTACATCCCTTTCAAAGATGGCATTTCTCAAATCCAGTTCAACGCCTCCAAAAACGGCATTCACCAACGCTCCATCAAAAATATCACCGTTATAATTTATATTTCTGGAAGAAAACAATGCTGTAAAACTAGGCATATTCTGGAGTGCACCGCCCTGGCTCTTCTCTACACTGTGTATCTCCGATGGATCCTGCTGCCTTTGACCCTGATAAGACTGCTGCCCCTGGAATCCGCCTGTGTAATTCTGATTATTCTGTCTGTTTGGCGCCTCCTGGTAATTGTCCTGGTAACTCTGATAGGTTTGCTGTCCGCGGTATTCCTGCTGACCCTGGTATTCATTTCTACGGTCATTTCGTTCCCGGTAACCGCCCTGTCCGCCCGGTGCCTGCTGCCAGCCCTCATTCTGACTGTTCTGGTATCCTGCTCCGCCACCAGTTCCAAACCCCTGATTTCTTCCATCATTTTCAAATTTACGGTAATTGCCGCTGCCCTGTCTGCCATACCAGGCAGCCCCATTACACCCGCCGCCTACCTGTTTCTGTTCCTGATATCCGATTCTCTGGCGCTTTACCAGATAGCCGGCACCTCCAACCACAAGGATCGTTGGCCAGATTAAACGCCCTGCCATTCCCCAGCTAAGGAGGTTCCATGAGCTCATCAGGAAGAACACGCCAATACACAGCCCAATTACATTAGATGACCTTGGTTTGTGTTCAATCATGCTCAAAGCAGATGGCACTATAATAAACATCGTCCACCATCCATTAAAAAACGGAGAAAAATTCAAAATTCCCAGCATATCTCCTGCAATCCCCAATCCCAAAACCAACAATACAATTCCCCATAATATATTCGATATACGTTTACGCATGTCCTATCACCTTAAATTCCCCTCTGCCTTTCTCTCCGGCTTATCATCAGAAAATAAACGAATCTTCATTTAATATCCTACTTATTCTTATCCTATAGTATAAACGTTTCTTAGAAAAAACACCAGTGACTTTTGTCACATTTATTAAATTTTATGATATAAATAATTTAGTATTGACATTTAACCAAAGATATGATTATATTTACATATGAATAGTTGTTCATGTGTTTTAATCTAAATATCAATTTAGGAGGTACCTGTTATGAAAGATCATAATGCAGAAGAAGATAATGGAAAATCTTTGAATACAAAAATTCATCATGATCACCAGCATGATGAACATTGCAGTTGCGGACATTCTCATGTAGACCATACGCATCTGCACGAAGGGCACGCACATATCCCGGAAGACCATTCCAGCGGTCGTGGAAAAGAACAGGATAATGATCACGTGGGTCACGCACATCAGCACCAGGACCAACATGATGATTGTGCATGCGGCTGTGATCATGATTCCGATCACCACGGTCATGCAGATCATCAGCACTCTCACGATGAGTGTTCCTGTGGCTGTGACCATGATTCCGATCATCATGATCATGCAGATCATCCGATTCATCCGCACTCTCACAATGAATGCGCATGCGGTTGTGACCATGATTCCGATCACCACGGTCATGCAGATCATCCGCACTCTCATGAAGAGTGTTCCTGTGGCTGTGATCATGATTCTAATCACCACGGTCATGCAGATCATCCGATGCATCCGCACTCTCACGATGAATGCGCATGCGGCTGTGACCATAATCATGATGATGATGCAGACCATGAGGCAACAAGCACCAGAGCGCATACACATTTTGAATGCCTGCATATCCAGACTCCAGGCCATCCCAAGGATTGTACCTGCGACTTATGCAATCCCCATGTAGAGTACTGTGATGTCTGTGGCGAAAGCCTCTCAAAGTGTACCTGCAAAATGCCGGATGCGGACAACAAGAAAAAAGTTTATATTCTGGAAAATCTGGGCTGTGCTAATTGTGCCGCAAAAATGGAGCGAAAAATTAAAGATCTCCCTGAGGTATCATACGCTGCAATTGCATACGCTACAAAACAATTAAGAGTATCTGCCCCTGACCCCGATGCCCTTCTTCCAAGAATGCAGGAAATATGTGCTTCTATTGAACCGGATGTGAAAATTGTCCAAAGGGGAGGAAAAACGCCGGGTATCCAGGTGACAAATACTTATACCATCGAAGAACTTGACTGTGCCAACTGCGCAGCTAAAATTGAACGTATGATCAACAATCTTCCGGAGGTAACCAGTGCAACCATTACTTATGCGACAAAACAACTTCGAATAACCGCAAAAGATCCTGATAAATTAATACCGGAAATTCAAAGAATAGCAAAATCAATTGAACCGGATGTTGTTATAACCGCGAGAGATACCACTCCAAAAGGCAGAGATATTCTATCCAAAAAAGTAACGGATCTGCCAAAGAGAACTGTATTCTTTCGGGAGCACCGTTCTATCATTGAAATCATTTTAGGAGCGCTGCTGCTGATTGCAGCTAAAGTAATGGAATCAAAAAATATTGGTCCTGCACCTGTTTTTGTAGTCTACGCCGTTTCCTATCTGGTTCTGGGCTGGAAAATTGTATGGACTGCAATTAAAAATATTACCAAGGGCCATGTGTTTGATGAGAATTTCCTGATGAGTATTGCAACCATCGGTGCCTTTGTAATCAGCGATTATGCAGAAGCAATTGGTGTTATGCTCTTCTACCGGGTAGGTGAATATTTTGAAGACCGCGCCGTAGAAAAGAGCCGCAGCCAGATCATGGACGCTGTTGATATGAGGCCTGAAGTTGTAAATCTCGCTATTGGCGAAGAAGTTCAGGTTATTCCTGCCGGTGATGCCCAGGTTGGCGATATTCTGGTTGTACGTCCCGGTGACCGCATCCCATTAGACGGGGTGGTCATAGAAGGGGAAAGCCGTATCGACACTTCTCCTGTAACCGGCGAACCGGTACCAGTAAAAGCAGGATATGGAGATGAAGTAACTTCCGGTTGTATGAATACCTCCGGACTGATTAAAATCCGGGTAGAAAAAGTCCTGGAAGATTCCATGGTAACCAGAATACTGGATTCTGTTGAGAATGCTGCTGCAAGTAAACCTAAAATTGACCGTTTTATCACCCGCTTTGCCAGAATATATACACCATTTGTAGTAGCGCTGGCTGTTTGTACCGCTGTTATTCCATCTCTTATCACAGGTGACTGGAATCACTGGATATACACGGCACTTACTTTCCTGGTAATCAGCTGTCCCTGCGCTCTGGTGCTCAGTGTGCCACTGGCATTTTTCTCAGGTATTGGCGCCGGTTCCAAACGGGGCATCCTTTTCAAAGGCGGTGTTTCACTGGAAGCATTAAAAGATGTTTCTACCGTTATTATGGATAAAACAGGAACCATTACGGAGGGTAACTTCCAGGTTCAAAATGCAGTTCCGGCAAATGGATTTACTTCACAGGAAATCCTGAAGCTTGCAGCCATCTGTGAACTGGATTCCACACATCCTATCGGAACCAGCATTGTAAACCAGGCCAGAATTCAAAAACTGGAAATAAACCGCCCTGCTTCAGTGGAAGAATTAGCCGGTAAAGGTATTCACGCTGTCATCGACGGTAAAGATATCCTCTGCGGTAACCAAAAACTTATGGACGCGTATCAGGTTTCTCTGAAAGATTTCCAGAAAGACAGCTTTGGTACAGAAGTACTGCTGGCTGTAAACGGAACCTATGCAGGCCATATCGTTATATCCGATACGGTTAAAGCAGATGCCGCACCTGCAATAGTAAGGCTTAAATCTCTTGGCATCACAACAGCCATGTTAACCGGAGACGCATTAGACAGTGCGAATGCCGTTGCAAAAGAAACCGGTATTGATGAAGTCCATGCAAAGCTTCTTCCTCAGGAAAAGCTCACAGAACTGCAAAAAATAAGAGATGCCCACGGACGTGTCATGTTTGTCGGTGACGGTATCAATGATGCACCTGTACTGGCTGGTGCTGATGTAGGTGCAGCTATGGGAAGCGGCGCAGACGCTGCAATCGAAGCAGCTGATGTAGTATTTATGAATTCCAGCGTAACTGCTATTCCGGATGCAATTTCCATTGCCCGAGCTACCGGTCTGATTTCCAGGCAGAACGTTATCTTTGCACTTGTAATTAAGATACTGGTAATGATTCTTGGCCTCATGGGATATGCTTCAATGTGGATGGCTGTATTTGCAGACAGCGGCGTAGCAATGCTGTGCGTTTTGAACTCCGTAAGAATTCTTTATAAAAAGAAATAACGGATCCGCAAAGTCTCGACAAAGAATTACGTTGACAAAAAACAGGATTTTCTTTAAACTATGTATTAGAGGAAATTCTGTTTTTATTTTTTCAGATTTCAGATCATATCATGAAATCTTTGGTTACATGAAAGAAAATAAGTAATACGGGCATATTAAGAAGAGAATTATCTTTTCTATCTGTCTGTGTGTGCGTTACCAGACGTACGATAGGAGGAAATTATGAACAACGAGGATATGATAGAAAACTGTTGTGATGGCAACCACATCCATCATCAAATTCAAAATACGGTTATACCGGAAGAAGAAGATCTCTACCGGCTGGCTGAACTATTCAAAATCTTTGGTGATCCAACCAGGATTCGCATACTCTATGCACTGTCCGCTTCAGAACTGTGTGTATGTGACATAGCAGAACTTCTCGGAATGAGTCAGAGCGCTATCTCCCATCAGTTGCGGGTTCTAAAACAAAGCCACCTGGTTAAATTCCGCAGAGAAGGAAAAACAATCTTTTATTCCCTGGCTGATACCCATGTATCTACGATTCTGAATCAGGGACTGGAACATGTGGAGGAATAATTTTATAAATACCCCTTTCCTTTTTCAGAAAAAAGTATTACAATAAACGTAATTATGTTGTCATAAATTATGAAAGGAGTCAGGATTATGGCTAAAAAAAATAGAAAATTCTTACTTGGTGCTGCTGTAATAGGTGTTGCTATCGCAGGAGGTATCTATTACTTAAATAAATGTAAACAACAAGATGATACATGGGAGGATGATTTTGAAGACTTCGAAGATGATTTTGAAGATGATCTGGATGAAGAAGATGACGTTACTCCTGTAGCAAGAGAATATGTTACCATTCCCAAAGAATCTCATACGCCTGAAAAAACTCCGGAAGAAGCTTCCACTGATGAAACAGCTGGACAGACTGATGATGAAGTAACGGAAGAAAACGAAGAAAACACAACGGAAGAATAGACCGTTGTGTTCCAAATTCCAACAAAATGGCATACAAGATAACACCAGCCTATTGATCTGTTCTGTAAGTTAACTTTTCATAGCTTACGGAACATCATCAGTTAAGCTGGTGTTTTGATTCTTAACTAACCCATGCATGAACCAGCCGGGTCACAGCTTCTGCTATATCCTCTTCGCACAGATTCGCATATCCCAGTATTACCGTGGGCAGCGTGGTATTCCCAGGTGCTGCTACATAGTAGGCAGACAGACCATAGACTTTTACGCCTTCCATGCGAGCCCTCTCAATAGCATCCTCTTCTGACATCCCATTCACGAAACTAAGCAAAATATGAACGCCTGCATTTTCTCCGGATATGGAACAAATGCTATCCAATCCTTTGAGTTGTTCCAGCAAAACATCATGCCTGCTTTTATAAATAGCCCTCATTTTGTTTAAGTGTCTCTCATAATAACCCTCATTTAAAAATCTGGAAATAATCATTTGATCCACTCTGGACACAGTTGAAGAAAATATTTTACCGATTTTATCATATACAGCCAGCAGTCTTTTTGGAAGAACCAGATAACTCACACGAATCGCAGGGGCAATCGACTTGGAAAACGTTCCGATGTAAATAACCTTGTCATGGCTGTCATAGCCCTGTAACGCCGGTATTGGCTTACCTTTATACCTGAATTCACTGTCGTAGTCATCTTCGATAATATAGCGCTTACTGTCTTCTGAAGCCCATTTTAAAAGCTGCATCCTCCGCTTAATGGGCATAATGGTACCCAGTGGATATTGATGGGATGGCATAACATAGGCAATATCCGCCCTGGAATCTTCAAGCTCCGCCACATCCATTCCGTTCTTATCCATATTGATAACCAGCATCTCGTTTGAAAGTGCGTTTAAGATATCATAAGCTTTTTTATAAGTGGGATTTTCCATGGCGATAATATGGCCCCTGCCCAGAAGATTACACAAAAGCATAAGCAGATAATCATTACCTGCTCCAATTATAATCTGCTCCATACTGCAGTTCACACCACGTGCCTGATGCAGGTATGCTGCAATCGTCTCACGCAGATCTCTTTCTCCCTTGGGTTCACCAAGCTGAAAAAAATCTTTATTGTCTTCCAGTAAAATATTTTTTGAAATTTTTCTCCATGCATTGTGCGGAAAACTGTTTAAATCCACTCCGCTGGGTGAAAAGTCAAATGCATAATGCTCTGCAATTTCCTCTTTAGCACTTTTTGGTATCTGTGCAGCTGTAGAAAGATGGTATAGTCCATCCAGGTCACTTACAAAATAACCTTTACAGGGCACTGACTCAATATAGCCCTCTGATAGCAGCTGTTCATAAGCTAATTCTACCGTACTTCTGCTGACCTGGAGGTGTTTCGCCAGATTGCGGGTAGAGGGCAGCCTCTTCTTAAAAGGCAGCCCTCCGTTTTGGATATCATTTTTGATATATTCATATATTTGCTCATACAGGGGTCTGGATGAATGGACATCCAGGCTGATTGTTAATTCATTCATATATTTCTCCCGCTGCCGGATCTTATTTCGGCAGTTTAAAAGAGCTCTTCAGAGACACGATCCGGTTAAATACCAGCGCATCCGGTTTGGAATCTTTCGCATCCACACAGAAAAATCCCTGGCGTACGAACTGGAAGCTTTCATAGGCTTTTGCGTCTGCAAGATTTGGCTCTACAAAACAGTCTTTTAAAATAACCAGTGAATTTGGATTCAGGTTTAAGCTGCCATCCTCATTATAAACACCTTTTTCTTCGTCGATGATATTTTCATAGAGGCGTACCTCTGCTTTTAGCGCTGTTGGTGCTGCAACCCAGTGAATTGTACCTTTTACTTTACGTCCGGTAAATCCGGTGCCGCATTTTGTCTCAGGATCATAGGTACAGTGTATCTCTGTTACCTTACCATCCTCATCCTTTATGAAGCTTTCACATTTCACAAAATATGCATTCATTAAGCGCACTTCATTTCCCGGGAACAGGCGGAAATATTTCCTTGGAGGCTCTTCCATAAAGTCTTCTCTGTCAATATATAATTCCCGGCAGAACGGAACTTTACGTTTCCCCAGACTTTCATTTTCCAGGTTATTATCGACATCCAGATATTCGATCTGTCCTTCTGGATAATTGTCGATTACTAACTTAATAGGATCCAATACTGCCATCATACGAGGTCTCTTCATCTTTAAATCTTCGCGGATGCAGTATTCCAGCATCGCATAGTCAACAGAACTCTGGCTTTTGCTCACGCCGCACAGATCCATGAACATTTTAATTGATTCAGGAGTAAAACCACGGCGTTTTAAAGCTGCAATAGATACCAGTCTCGGATCATCCCAGCCATCTACTATGCCATCTTCCACAAGTTTGCGGATATAACGCTTTCCTGTTACTACATTGGTCAGATACAATTTTGCAAATTCAATCTGCTTTGGAGGATGTGGATATTCCAGTTCACGGACTACCCAATCGTAAAGAGGTCTGTGGTCTTCAAATTCCAGGGTACAGATAGAATGTGTAATGCCTTCAATTGCATCCTCAATTGGATGGGCAAAGTCATACATGGGATAAATGCACCACTGATCTCCGGTATTGTGGTGAGTCATATGTGCAACACGGTAAATAATCGGATCACGCATGTTAATATTAGGAGATGACATATCAATTTTAGCTCTCAGCACTCTTTCACCGTCTGCATATTTGCCATCTTTCATATTTTCAAATAATTCCAGGTTCTCTTCTATGCTTCTGTCCCTAAACGGACTGTTCTTTCCAGGCTCCTTGAGGGTCCCGCGATATTCTCTGATCTGTTCTGCATTCAAATCGCAGACATAGGCTTTTCCTTTTTTTATCAGCTTCACAGCGCACTCATACATCTGCTCGAAATAATTAGATGCAAAGAACAGGCGGTCTTCCCAGTCAGCACCAAGCCATTTAATATCTTCTTTAATTGACTCCACAAATTCCACTTTTTCCTTTGTAGGGTTCGTATCATCAAACCGCATGTTAAACTTGCCATGATACGCCTGTGCCAATCCATAGTTCAATAAAATTGACTTTGCATGTCCTATATGAAGATAGCCGTTTGGCTCTGGCGGGAATCTGGTACATACTGTCTCGCAATGTCCTTCTGCTAAATCTTTTTCAATTATCTGCTCAATAAAATTTTTGGAAACTATCTCTTTTTCCATGTCTTTCCTCCTAGGATATAGTCTGTTTTTCATAATACCATAATTTTCTCAAAATTACAACGCTGGTATTTACTTTTCTCTTCTATTATATTATGATGTTTCTATATCAACTTTGGGGGAACTATTATGTATTATTTTATTGTAAATCCAAAATCCAGTTCCGGTAAAGGCCGGAAGATCTGGAATATGCTGGAAAGAGAATTGAGAGAACGTAAAATTAAATATACCGTTTATTTTACTAAGAAGAAAAACCATGCCCTTCGGCTGGCTGAATTAATATCCACAACCAAAAATCCCTGCACGATTACTGCTGTAGGCGGAGACGGAACCGCCAATGAAGTGATCAATGGGCTTAAGAATCTGGACTCCATCGTATTTGGCTATATTCCAACCGGTTCCAGCAATGATCTTGCGAGAGGTCTGCAGCTCCCTAAGAATCCCCTGGATGCCTTAAACGCAGTTCTGTACCCGTCCATTATTCAAAAAGTCAGTATCGGTGTAAACCAAAGTATGCAGGAATGCAGGAACTTTATCGTCAGTACCGGTATCGGATTTGATGCGGCTGTCTGCCATGAGGCTCTGCACTCCAACATGAAAAAAGCTTTGAATAAGGTCAAACTTGGTAAACTGACTTATCTTGGTATCGCACTGAAGCAGCTGTTCGTGCTAAAGCCCGCATCCATGACTCTGACAATGGATGATAAACGGAAACATTTCTACAAAAATGTATATTTTATAGCAGCTATGAACACCCAGTATGAAGGGGGCGGCTTTAAATTCTGCCCAAAAGCGGATGCCTGTGATGATATCCTGGATATCTGCGTAATCGAAAAAATGTCCAAACTGAAAGTACTTTTACTGCTTCCCACTGCATTTTTCGGAAAGCATACAGGTGCAAAAGGCGTACATATTTTCCGCTGCCATCAGGCACGGATACAGACTGAAGTCCCCCTCGCAGTTCATGCTGACGGTGAATCTTTTGATTTTCGATCTGATATCGAAATTTCTTTAGAATCAAAAAAGCTCTCCTTTATCCGAGGATAAAGGAGAGCTTTACTATCCTTGTAAAAGGGAGAGCCATATCTTTCATTCAATTAATTAAAACCAAAAAATTTTCTGGTTAATTTATATGCTGCAACTGATACGTTTCTTCCGCTCTTTCCGGGAAGATTTACGGTACGTCCAAGCAGACCGGTACGTATTTTTATATATAGCCTTCTGTCCACTTTCTTTAAATAGGACCACAGTTCTTTTTTCTTTTCAAAATTTTCATCTGTTTCGGAACGAATCAGCATAATGGAAGACACCGTCATAATAATATCCAGATAATTCAGCATATATTTACGAAGCTTCTTATTTGATACTTTAGCAGAAGCCATTGTATCAATCATGATTTTATTTACCCGAATCTGCTGATCAATTCTGCGTATCATAACTTCTTCATTTACGGACTGGTCATCTCTTCCTATAAAATAATGATAGAAGTTTACATCCAGATAATACATATTTTTCACATAAGGCAGCGGCTGGAATACAAACAGGTTATCTACATAAAACGTATGCTTGGGCAGCTCCAGCCCACAGGCTTTTAAAAGCTGGGTTCTGTAAATAACAGAATGCATCAGGATATAGTGTCCCTTTCTGAGATTGTGCACTTCATTCCAGGTAAAAATTTCGTTCTGTGGAAATGCAGAACGGTACTGCATTACTTTCTTTCTGCGCACCCCTACTTTATCGTAGATAAAGTTACTGATAATCATATCCACGGTATTGGGGCCTCCGATCATATCCGCTATTTTTCTGAGAATAGTATGATATGCGTCCGGATCTACCCAGTCATCGCTGTCTACTACTTTAAAATAGACACCTGTGGCATTGCGCAGTCCGGCATTTACTGCTTCACCATGACCTCCGTTTTCCTGATGAATTGCTTTCACTATGGTAGGGTATTCTTTTTCATATTCATCTGCAATTGCTGCAGTATCATCTTTGGAACCATCATCTACTACCAGAATTTCCACATCTTCTCCACCTACCAGCAGTGACTCAATACATTTTCTCATGTACTCCTGCGCATTGTAGCATGGAATTGCAATTGATAATAATTTCATGTTATTTTCCCCTATACTTCGTATTTTTCCTGTCCTAGTTTAATTTGCAGATAATCTGCATATGCTCCAAAAGCTGCCGGGATTGGATATTCTTCCTGGGTCTTCCAGGGCTCAACAAACAGCATTCCCGTATCTTTTGCATTTTCCAGCTCCTCTACCTGAATAACATATCCCGTCATTCTCCATTCCACATGACTGAATATATGTTTTGATTCCCTTAGCTCCCTGATCCGTATGGGTGCAAGATTTCGTTCTTTCAGATACGTCAGTACTTCATCCACCGTCAAATGTCCTTCCAGGTTAGGCAATTCATAAAGCCCTGCCAGAAGTCCCTTTTTTGGCCGTTTCCTTATCGCGGCTTTATCCCCGTCTTTAATCACCAGCACTGTTCTTTCTTCGATTCGTCTTGGCTTTTGCTTTGCCTTTTTAGGTAATTCCATTACAATATCCAGTTTCCTTGCTTTACAGATCGCTGCAAGGGGGCAGATATCGCATTTAGCCATTCCATTTGGAACACAGACTGTAGCCCCCAGTTCCATCAATGCCTGATTAAAGTCTCCCGGACATTCTTCTGGCATGATAGCTTTGATATCCTCTTCCATCTTCTTACGTACAGACGGTTTCATTATATCCTCTTCACTAGCGGTTACTCGTGAGATTACACGCAGCACATTCCCGTCTACTGCCGGTACCGGAATATTATAAGCAATAGAAGCAACTGCTCCTGCAGTGTAATTTCCAATTCCTTTTAAAGACAGTAATGCATCATAGTCAGCCGGAAGCTTTCCGCCAAACTCTTCCACAATGGTTTTAGCCGCCGTCTGCATATTCCTTACCCGGTTATAATATCCCAGGCCTTCCCACAATTTCAGCAGTTTATCTTCTTCACATACCGCCAATGCCTCTACATCCGGCAACGCCTTTGTAAATCGTTCAAAAAATGGTTTCACAGCTTCCACTCTTGTCTGCTGCAGCATTATCTCCGATACCCAGATCCGATATGCCGCCTTATCTTCCCTCCAGGGTAAAACCCTGGCATTTGCAAGGAACCACACAAGCAGCGGTTCCACAATCTCATTTAACATATATTCTCCTACAATTAACTATAAAATAACTTTAATCTCTCTATCTATTTTTATACTGTCCTCTGTTACAATACTGTCATATGCCAGTATATGTACCCCTGCCTGTTTCGCCTGGCGGAGTGCATCACCAAATTCCGGGTGTGTTAAATCATTTGGCCTTAGTTCCTGTATATGCTTCATTTGAATCACAAAAAAGATATATGCCTCATATCCCTCTTCTAAACATTCTTTTAATTCCAGGATGTGTTTGACTCCGCGCAGCGTAGGCGCATCTGGAAATCTGGCGATGCCGTTTTCTTCAAGAGTGACACCTTTTACTTCCATAAAAATCTTTTTCCCATCTGCTTCCACATAAAAGTCAAACCTGGAATTTCCATATTTCATCTCCGGTTTGATATAGGTTACATTTTTAAAATAACCACTTTCCTGTATCCACTCCCCAACAACTTTGTTCGGCGCCTGGGAATCCATATTGATCATTATATCTCCTTTTATTACACCAATCAAATCATATTTCGTTTTTCGGTCCGGATTATTGCTTTTTTGAACGTACACACTGGCACGGGGCGTTAAAAGCTCCCTGCACCGACCTGTGTTCTTCACATGGCAGACTTCTTTAACGCCCCTGATCTCTACATTCGCAATAAAACGGTTGGGTCTGTCTAAAAAGATTCCCCTTTCCATATTTTCATATTGCATATTATACCCACTTTTCTTCCAAACTTTTACAGCTTCTACTTTATCGATAGTAACAGATAATTGGAAATCCCTTATAAATCTGTTCGTAAATCTGTCTTGCCGCTTCGGTAGGCAGATTAATACAGCCATGAGATCCATTGTACTGATAGATGCTGCCACCAAAGCTTCCCCTCCAGTTGGCATCGTGAAGCCCGATTCCACCATTAAACGGCATCCAGTAAGTTACCGGTGTTGCATAGCTGTCTCCCGGCTTGTCACTTCTTAATACATCGGGGGATTTCTTATAATACAGCGTATAGGTACCACCTGGAGTTGCGCACCCTGCTTTTACCATGCTTCCAGACACAAAATCACTGGAAACTGCTACCTGTCCACCAATATACATCCACAAATGCTGTCTTGACAAATCAATCTCTATATAATCCTGTCCCAGATCGCTGTTTTCAAAACTCACCGCCGTCTGTGCAAAAGCCGGGGTTCTTTCCTGTACCGCGCCCAATTGAATCAGTTTAGTCAAATCTACAATTTCCTGTTCCTGGTCAATCATCCAACCATAGCTTCCGCCTTTTACCGTTACCATAGATCCGTCATTTGTTTTAAATTCCCTGGGCCTGTCATAAGTATCGTATTGTTCAGCCAGCACATTTACATAATTGCGTACCTGCTCTTCATCAAAAGTAACCGTACCTGCTTCGTCGTATGTGACCCAGTCTTTGATCGTTTTCCCATCCAGAACTTCTCTCTTCTCCCCAAATGCATAGGTGATGCTGGTTCTGCAATACTGATTCAGGTTATTCATCAGTAGATTCAGCGGCTCATTATCTGAGCGGACTGCAGGCTGCACATAACAGTCATTCTTCTCAAGAGATGCCTTTTTTTCTCCATGTTCAATCAAATTCGTCACAAGCGCTGCCAATTTATCATAATCAACTGTATTGCCTTCTACTTCCGGTTCAATTTCATAAGTAGTTTCACCAAATTTTAGAAATGCGTCTTTTGGTTCCACAACATTTTTTTCATTCATGCAATCCAGCGCCTTAAGGGTCTTCGTTAATTTTTTCTTATCAAAAGTGGTACTGGATTGGAATTTATATCTATAATTCTCCCATAAGGCCATGGGCCAGGTGTATGGATTCTGCTGATCCTTAAATCCCTGAACCTCACCATTTGATACATAGTGATATCCGATCTGGTCTGCTGTTATCTTCTCCTTTTTCTTACCTCTTTCTGATAAGGTAATTGTGTACTTATGGATATTATTTGCAATAGTATTGTCTACCATCTCAACTGTCTGTTTGGATACATCCATACCATTTACTTTGGTATTGAAAAAGAATTTATCCTGAAAATAAACTGCCCCTCCAATATATACTCCAAAAATGCACAGCAGCACAAAGCATCCGAAACCAATCAGAATTTTTTTCCAAAACCGCCCCTTTTTCTTTGGCGGAACGGTACCTGTATCATCCTCAGTCTGTAAATTACTCACTGGCTGAACCGGACTTTCTAACTGAGCGGACTGCTCTGGTTCAGAGATTGGCGCTGCATCTGTCACCTCTGCTTCTATTTGTCCGGCTTCCTGAACCTCATGTTCTTGCTGCTGTCCTGGTTCCTGATCTATGTGCTCAGCTTCCTGGTTCTTATCAGCTTGCGGTTCCTGTGTATTCTGTTCGTCTTGCTGTTCCTGATCTTTCTGCTTATTTTGATCGCCTTGCGGTTCTTCATCTTTCTGCTTATTTTGTTCGCCTTGCGGATCTAGTTCTTCCCGCATATTTAACTCACCTTGCGGTTCTTGTTCTTTCTGTTTATTCTGATCACCTTGCGGCTCCTGATCTGCCTGTTTATTCTGTTCGCCTTGCTGTCCTAAATCTTCCTGCTTATTTAGCGCTCCTTGCGGTTCCTGATCTTCCTGCTCATTTAACTCACCTTGCAGTTCCTTGTCTTTCTGCTCATTTAACTCACCTTGCAGTTCCTGATCTGCCTGTTTATTCAGCTCACCTTGCACTCCTTGATCTTCCTGCTTTTTCTGTTCGCCTTGCAGTTCCTGATCTCCTTGCTTATTTTCTGCTTCTGGCTTATCTAGTTCCTCGCTGCCACCCGTGTCAGTAACAGCATCCGGTGTTTTATCCATGGATTCCTCATTTATATGGTTAACATCTTTTCCAACTCCGGTGACTTTCTCATTTTCCAGCTCTTCCCTTTTTTCCTTTTTCATTTTCATCCCTCATCAATCACTTTAGAGCATGTTTTAAAATTCTATCTGACAGATGTACGTCATTGTTTGCGAAATATTTGTCCCGGGTGAATGGCACGCAGCTGGCTACGTAGCCTGAATTCAGGGCAAATATACCGCAAAGTGGGGCGTGCAGAGGCAGGAATGAATGTTCAAACACGCTCTAGTAGTATGCTTTCTACTATCATATCATTTTATGCATATTAGAGAAAGTACTTTTCGATAATTTTAAGAAATATAAGAATTTTAGGTATATTTTGAATTATTGCAAAAACGATTCCCATGCATATTATGAAGCAGCCATTCTGCTATATACCATTAGCTTTCTCATTCTGGGTTGAAATATACGACATCCATATTTCCATTCTTTGTTTCCAGGCTAACCATAACAGCTGGATTATCTCCAATTGTGCCTTCTAAATCACATTCGATACCTGAAATTTGTTTTGAAAAATTTGTTTTTATTTCACCATTTTTAGACAATGCATGAAATTTGAAGTTCAAACCCGATGGAAGCTCCAATTTTATCTCACCGTTTTTTGTATATGCCGTAAGATCCTGATTTATACTGAAATATTCCAGATCCAGATTACCATTTGCGGTCACTTTGAAATCCCCCGATCCATTAAGGCCCCTACCGGTAAGATTTCCATTTGTGGATACGTAATGAAGATTGCCATTGATACTTTCTAACTGTGTATCTCCATTGGTCGTTGTTACCATGAGATCGTCAGCAGTTAGTCCGGAAATACTGATTTCTCCATTGGTCGTTTGTGCATTTATTTCTGAAAGCATCAGATCTGTATTGGAAATGATCTTACCGCTGGTGGTGTGAAGAGATATTTTTTTATTAAAATCCTTTGGCAGGTATATTTCCAGATAAGTGTGAATGCTGCCCACTAATGGACGAGCACCTTCTTTTATGGTAAGCTGCCCATGGGAAATCGCCATTTTAGCAATATATGACTTCTTCTTTTGATCCATCAGTTCCTTTATTACCACTTGATCCTGGTCGCTTTGTCCAATAAAAATACTTTCCCCATCATAATCCACCAGGATCTCTTCAAATTCTGCCACACTGTATTCCTCCTGAAGTACCTCTTTCAGCTGTCCGCTACCAGAACAGCCTCCCAAAACCATAACAGTAAAAATCATAAAACCAATTAACTTTATTCTTTTATTCTTCATAACCTCGTCCTTTCTCTATCATAAAATTAGTCATTGATTGAATCGTTCATTCAATATTTATTCTGTAAAAAGCGACACTGAAAGCGGTATATTCCACGCATGGCATAGCAGTAATACCATGCGTTTAAATACACTCAAAGCGCCGTGTGTGATCATTTATTATAATTATCCGTTGTTAATCCATTGTTAACCTGACTCTTCGTATACGCACTGACCAGATTATCCATGCACACTTCCTTTGCAGCCTCAGCCGGTATATTTTTCTGTACCTGGAACACATCATTCATCACATGCATTCCCCACCATGCCAGGGTTTCAATGATGAGGCGGGCACTTAACTCCGGATATTTCATTGGGCGAACTTCCCCCCTCTCGATATAAAAGTTCACATATTCCAATACCTGATCAAAGAATATCTTTCTGTACTCCTGATAACTTCTTCCTGCCTTTCCCACTGCGTCCATATTTTTTTCCATGACCAGACAGCCTGTACCATATTGGGAAATGGTATCATAGGCATCCGATACCATTTGTTCAAAAGAATATCCTGAATTTCGTTCTTTCAGGGGAGCATAAAACCGTGCACTGCTTTCTTTTAACACCAGATCAATTTCATCATCCAGCGTTTCGAACAGACGCTCATCAATGGGATATGTAAATTCCTGCTGTATAAATCCTTTATCAATCGTACATTTCAGGATAAAATTCAAGATATCTTTTTTACCTTTAAAATAAATATAGAGCATTCCTGTAGATAACCCAATCTCTTTGGCAATGTCCTTCATCTGTGTTCTTGCATACCCTTTGTTAATGAATAAATAACTGGCAGCCTCATAGATATATTCCAGTCTGTTTTCCATCTTACACCACCTTTTTTATATTATTGAACCGTTCATTCAATAATTATAAACGGTTTTTAAGCAGAAGTCAAGAATATGAAACTCCCGGTAACTCATATAAAACATAGTAAATATACTGCAAAACCATTCCGGATTTTGCAGTATCCTTTTACATACCTCATATAAATTTAATCATATACCACTACAGGCGTTCCCCTCTCTACATTATCGAAGATCACTGCAGCCGCTTTGTCCGGGGTATTGATACAACCATGGGACCCATTCCAGAGATAGATATCATATCCAAACGCTGAACGAAAAGAACCTGCATCATGAATTCCTACATTCCCATTAAAAGGCATCCAATAAGTTACCGGCTGTGCATAGTCCTCCCCTCGTAATATCTGTCCGTGAATGACTCCGTCAATTGACCAAACTCCATTTGAGGGCGTTGCATTCCCTTTGTTGGGGTTGCCTGTCACAACGGGCGTATCTACCAGCTCTTCTCCGTCTTTATAAAACCACATCCGTTGCTTGGATATGCAAATCTCCACATATGTATCCCCAATGTCATTTTTCCCTCTGTCTTTCCCGGTATAGAGATAGGCAGGGTCCATATTTCCGGTAATTCCGTTTTTAATTGCCTCATACAATTTCTTCGTTGTAGCCGGACGGTCGATACACCAGCCATAATCACCCCCTCTTGGGAGGGTTATTGTATTTCCATCATTCTTTTTAAATTGCCTGGAAAGTCCAAATGTATCTGTTTCATATGCCAACTGGCAAACCCACTCCCCAACCTTATTTTCATCCAGAAAATAGTTTCCGCCCGTATCCTTGGTAAGCATCTCGCGGATCACACTGCGGTTAACCTCCTTTTTTCTGTCTGTAAAGTCAAAAACAATATCTGCTGTGGTCAGTTCATTTAACTGCTTTACTTCTGACTGCAGACTTCTGTCATTGTGAAGTATCTCCGGAGACTCGTATATTCCGGATTTATCCAGATCAATAACTGTCTTACTGGTGGCAATTGCATTTTCAACCGCCTTTCTGAGTCGTTCCCGGTTAATTGTAGTTCCGAGAATTTCAGGCTGTATTTCATATCCGTAATCCTTTTCAACAATGACTGCATTCTGAGGTTCTATCATTTTGTCCGGTGAAAAACAATCCAGCCCATCGATCAGGTCATTTAACACTTCCGGGTCATATTCCACCTGGAGCACAATGCTGTAATCTTTACTGCTCCCAAGGGATACCCCCCAGGAAAAACCGTTTTGATTATCTAAAATCTGTTCGACCTGCCCTTCCTGCAAATAGGTTAGACCAAGCTTTCTTCCTGTAATATATTCCGTTCTTCCGCCCCGTTCAATCAGTTCCAGCCGATAATCCAACAGATTTTCCGCCATTTCTTTTTCTGCTTCGGCAGCCGTCATTTTGCCGCATTCGATTCCATTGATTGTGGAACAGAAAATAAAGTGTGAAGAAAAATAACTTCCGATTCCCAAATAAATTCCAGTTACAACACAGACAGCAGCTGACAGAATTCCATTCCTAACAAGTTTATTTTTCGATTTCTCAATGATAAATTGGTATAATGCATCCCGTGAAAAATACATGCATACACCCCTTCTTATATTTCTATATTCTGCATCTTTCCTGATCTATCTGACATCTTCATTGCAGAATTCGAAACTTATATTGTTAATACATATGATTTCCAATAGAATTCAATGTATATTAAATCATCTATTTTTATACAAATCAAAAACTTTGGGGCATTCCCGTCTGAGGCGCAAATGAATTTTCAAACACGCTCTAATACTACAGCGAACGTTTTGTAATGTTCTATTAAGTGCATTATATTTGGGTTTTGCTGAGGAAGGGACGCTTTGTGTAATATGGGTCGTGTACGGAAAGATGGTTTTCTCAGCAGGTTGGAACCCCTGGGCTGTGGCTGGCTGTTCTTTATTGGATGCAGCGTAGTATGTTTCGGCTGTTTATGCGTAATTGGAGATGAAGTTTGCTACTTTTTCTGGAATGAAGAAACAAATTACGGTGATAAGTTCAGTTG
>OATB01000616.1_pt1 | contig 21124 bp, 14 predicted proteins | sample 1494941 | NCBI WGS metagenome assembly OATB01 (sample SAMEA2579931, study PRJEB22360) | human gut metagenome | reverse complement strand
CGGATACTAAGCGGGCACTGAGCTGCGAAATGCATCAGGATTTCGGAGCGAATGCCCGCGTGCCGCCAAAAAGCGCTCCGCAAAGGTTAGAAAATACCAGTTCTGCGGCAAGCTGACGGAGTCCATATCAGTTTCCCACCCCCATTTTTCCGCACACTACCCATATTACACAAAGCGTCCCTTCCTCAGCTAAACCCAAATATAATTCATCTAATAGAACACTATAAAACGTTCGCTCTAGCGTGCTCACAACTCTTCCACCGGCAGTATAATTTCCGTAACCGCTCCAAATCCTTCGTCCATATTAGAAAAATGGATTTGTGCTTTATCTTTATACATTAACCGCAGTCTCTGTACCGCATTTTGAAGCCCAACATGCCTCCTGCCGTCATAGACAATATTATTTCCTTCTTCCAGCGCTTTCAGGACTTCAGCCGGAAAGCCCTTTCCGGTGTCAGACAGGGTTACATACATATATTTTCCATCTTCATGTTCTTCCAGGGCAAGATACATCGTGATCTCTATATGCTGATCCAGGGAAACCGCATGTATGACTGCATTTTCGACCAGTGTCTGAAGCAGAAGTGCCGGCAGCAGACAGGCACTTACATCGTCATCCTGTATGACTTCAAAAGCAAATGCCCCCTCCCCATACCGGAGTTTTTGTATACGGATATAGTTCAAAACATGCTTCAGTTCCTCCGATACCGTCCGCTTAGAAGAAGCATCCCGGAAAATATAGCGCATATAATCAGACAGCATTCCCGTGATGGTGACTATTCTGGATTCTTTTGCCTCCTCCGCAATACCATGGATAATGCTTAGGCAATTGAGGAAAAAATGAGGATTGATCTGCTCCTGAATATAGTCCAGCTCTATTTTCTGCCTCTCCAGTTCCTTTTCATAAATCTCAATTTTCAATTGCTTAATTTTTCTCAAAAGGCCTTTGAATTCATTGCTTGCCTGTTCCAGTTCAATAATATTGTTGGTTCCGTTTTCATTAATCCACTGTTCTTCTTCAGTCCGCTTAAGACCATCAATAAACTGCCTCATAGGAACTAATATTCTGCGGTAATAATTATACGCCCCAAATAAAAGCCCTGCTACAATAAGGACTGCAAAAATCGTCAGAAACATCTGCATCTGGATTACATTTTCCAATATTCCATGCTCCGGATGAATAATCATATATATCCTTCCGCTATACCCGATTTTATAACTATACAGTTCCCTTTGATCTTTCGCCATTGATTTTCGTATCAATTCGTCATAGTCATATTTCTGAGAATCCTTCACTGTCATAATAGCCCCATCGGGTTTTTGTATAAAGGGAATAACCTGATACCCCTTCGTCTTTTGAGTCAGATTATGAAATATTCCTTCCACTGGAATCAGGCAGCCCGATGCAACGCCGTCTACATAGCATAGTCCTGCAATATAGTCCTTCACTCCATCATTAAAATAAGTCCATTTTGCAATATTTTTATCCATGTCAGCTTTCAAAAAGGACAGCAGATTCTCAATTTTTTCACTTTTTTGACTGGAACGATAATAAATTCCCGTATCCAGAATCAGCAACTCTGACTGACTGTCATAAACGTAGAAGTTACTCGCTTCCGCATATCTGATTTTCAGGATCTGATTCTGCTCCATGACACTCAGAAGCAGACTATAATACTTCCCGTCTGTGGGTCCGATATCAGCCGGAATCTGTGCAATGTCAAGTCCACGGCTCATCCGTGTAATCTGTTCCGCATGAATCTGTTCGATATCACGGTTTATCTGCGTCACATATAGCTCCGCCGTATCCTTGATATATTGATAAGCCAGCGTTCTGGCCTGCTGCATCCCCCGGAACATAATCACCAGAACGGCCAGTAAAAGCAAGATCACAGGAATCAGAATCCGCATCGTCATTTTTGCAAAACTTCCCCGTTTTTTTAAAAATAGTAATTTTGTTATCTTCATAAATATTCTCCTATTGAAACGCTCCTACGCTGTCTATTTTAGGGGCAAATCCACGCAAAGTGAGACGTGCAGATGGCGGAAATAAACTTCAAACACGCAAAACAGCACTTAGCAGCAACACCTTTGTGTTCCCGCTAAGTACTTCATTATAATACCATAAACATTACTGCTTAAGAGCGTGTTTGAAAATTATCTTCTGACATCTGTGCACCATACTTTTTGTGGAATCAGCCTTTATTTGCTTCCTGATAAGCCTCAAATGCCGTATCGTGAATCTTCACCAGATCCTGAAGTCCCATAGTGTCTAATTGCTTCAGATAAGCATCCCATTCATTTTCAATACCGCCATCCACTACCCAGCGTGCAAACTGCGCTTCCACATATTTGTAGATGTCCGTTCCAATGGTGGTGAGCTTCGTCAGTTCATCTTCCGTATATTTCAACATTGGCAAACCAATGTTCCGGTCTGTCTTTACATACTGTTCATTGACCTTATCTTCTGCAAGTTTGATCCCGTCTCCCTGATCTTCCGGCAGAACAACCTTAGAATAAAAATCCTCATTCATATACTTGGGACCAAAGTCACGCATGGAATTCGACCAGGCGGAAGTATCCAGGGAACTTCCATCCGTTGGAACCAGAACTTCATAGGTACCATCATCATTTTTCTTAATCTGATCCGGTATGGATCCGTAATAAGTCTGCAGCGATACCTGATCATCATAGAACTGATCCGCATATTGAAGCAGTTTTTCCGGATTTTCGCAATCCTTTGTCAACACCAGTTCCCGATCTGACACATCCAGAAAACTAGGTGCATATTCCACATAATGTCCGCCATCAGGTCCCTCCAGCGCAGGAACAACCTCATACTGGTCAGCCACAGGTCCGGCCACAGCATCAGCAGTCCAGCCGGTAATTAATCCTACTTTTGCAGACTGGATTTTACTGGTTGCCATAGAAGCTTCCTGTGTAAAAAATTCAGGATCCAGTATTCCCTTCTGATACATTTCATTAAGCCACATTATACCTTCTTTGTAATTCTCCTGGGCAGGTATAAAAACTGGTTTTCCTTCTGAATCCAGCCCCACATAATTATTGTCACGGCTTACAATTGTAGCAAACGGTGCCATCAGGTCACGCATGGTATTACTTGCAACATACTGCCCTGCATTTCCTGTTATTCCGATTTCATTTCCCTTATCTCCGTCACCATCCGCATCTTCTGTCACAAATTTATAGAGAACCTCTTCCAGTTCCTGATAGGTTTTCGGCATCTCCAGGTTTAGGTTCTGCAGCCATTTTTTATTAATATACATACAGTTTCCATCCACTTTTGGACGCAGCGGAGCTTTTTTGGGTAAGCTGTAAATCTTGCCGTCACGATCGGTAATTCTTGCTTTCAGTTCCGGTTCTTTTTCCAGTACTTTTTTAAGATTAGGCATATTTTGATCTATCAGATCTGACAATTCCAGAAAATAAGATTTATTCTGCGCAATATCTGTATCCTTCAGGCAGATATTTCCCCAGAATGCATCCGGCAGTTCTCCGGAAGCCAGCAGCAGGGATTTCTGCTCCTGCCAGTCTGTATCGTAATAAACCTTCCAGTCAATTTTCACACCGCCCTTATCTTCCATCTCCTTCATAATTCCCTCATGAAGATAATCAATGGGCCAGGTGTCTGTCCAACGGACTGTTACGATAGAGAAATCATTTTTTGCACTATCCGATGACTGTTCGGATTCCCTGGGACTCTCTCCCTGGCATCCTGCCAACATAGAACCTGCAAGAACCGCTGCCAATAACATACACATTACTCTTTTTGCTTTCATACTTTTTCTCCTTTTCTCTTCTCTTTATTCCCCCGGCTGCAAGTCAAATATCTCACTTGCGGGAGCCTTTTTCTGCTTTCCCATAGCTTTCTGAACTACAAACTGCATTGCATCATTAACGGTGAATCCAGGACCGGATCTTTATCCTTTCAAAGACCCCAGCATTACTCCTTTGTTAAAATACTTCTGCACGAATGGATACATACACATAATGGGAAGGCTGGAAATAACAATAATTGCATATTTAATCAACTCAGCTGTCTGTTTCGCCTCCACAGCCGCTGCCCCGGTTGTCATACTGACAATTGTCTGGTTGCTGATCAGGATATTCCTTAATACCAGCTGCAATGGCTGAAGATCCGGATTCCGCAGATATACCAGCGCATTAAAATAAGAATTCCACTGCCCTACCGCAGCCCACAGGGCTATAACCGCCAATACTGCTTTCGATAAAGGCAGTACCATTTTGAAGAAAAATGTCAGTGTTCCACAACCGTCAATCTGTGCGGATTCCCAAAGTTCCTCCGGAAGGGTATTTCCAAAAAATGTCCTGGCAACGACAATGTAATACGTAACCACGGAAAATGGCAAAACCATAACCCAGAAATTATCCAGCATCTGAAATTGTTTGATTGCCAGATATGTAGGAATCAAACCTCCCGTAAAAAACATCGGAATCAGAAAAAATATCGTTAAAAACTTTCTTCCGTAAAGGTCCTTCCTCGAGAGGGCATAGGCAGCCGGTATATTCGTTACCAGCGTAATTAAGGTTCCGATCACGGTATAGAGAATCGTATTCTTATAACCAACCCACAGCTGTGAATACTCCGCCAGTTTACGGTAGCCTTTTAAGGTAATTCCCTTGGGAAAGAACGTGATATTCCCGGCAGCCACTTCGGCGGGATTACTGAAGGAAGCGATGATAATAAAATACATCGGATAGAGTACAATAATCAAAATAATAATGGCAATTCCATAGAGAAAGATATCAAATATTTTATCCTCTTTTGACTTTTTGATCTTCATTCGTTTTACTGCTTTTCCTTTTGATGTCAATGTTATCTCCCTCCTATATCAGCGATGTATTGCTCATCTTTTTTGAAATCTGATTCACCAGAAGCAGAAGAGCTAGGTTAATCACGTTATTAAAAAGGCCAATTGCTGCAGAAAGGCTGTATTGGTTACTGACCAATCCCATCTTATATACATAAGTTGCAATAATCTCACTGGTTCCGCTATTCAGCGTATTCTGGAGCAGATATACCTTCTCAAAGCCAATTCCCATCACACTGCCGGCACGAAGTATGAACATAATGGTTGCCGTGGGCAAGAGCATCGGGATATCAATATGCTTTAATTTCTGCCATTTACTTGCACCATCCATAGTTGCCGCTTCATATAAAGACGGGTCTACCGCTGAAAGTGCTGCTATGTATAGAATACTGTCCCAGCCCACATGCTGCCATGCCTCCGTCCATACATAGATACTTGGAAACGCTCCCGGAGATCCCATGAGATTTGGCATTGTAACTCCTGCATAGCCCAATAGTTTGGCAATGATTCCATGACTTGGTGATAAGAATAAAATAATCATACCGCACATAACAACGGTGGAAATAAAATGCGGCAGATACGTGGATACTTGAAAAAACTTCCTGAATTTTGTCCTGGTAATCTGATTGCACATCAGCGCCAGTGCAATCGGCAGCGGAAATGTGACAACAATCGTATAGAGGCTGATTACAAGTGTATTTCTTATGGTTGGCCAGAATTGATAAGAATTAAAATACTGTTCAAAGTTTTTAAGTCCAACCCACGGACTTCCTAAAATCCCTCCTGCCGGTGTAAAATTCTTAAAAGCTATGATTACTCCGTACATGGGATAATACATAAACAGCAGCATAATAATAATCGCCGGCAGCATGAGCAGATATAGTGCCTTGCTTCTCTTTATGCCTTTTTTCATAACCTGAAACCTTTGTTTAGGTAAAACAGCGGTTTTTGTTTTGCGCATCTTCCTTTCCTCCCTGTTCAATGATGAACTTATTATATAAAATGCGCGGATTATTTTCTGTAATTATTAAGTTGTGCACTAACAAAAAAGAGGCGGTTTTTCCACCTCTTTTCATTCTGCATAACAGATATTTAATAAAATTCCGTTTTTTTGTTAATCATTTGATATTATTTACTGCAAAGGCACTGTTCTTTCCTTCGCTTTCCGCATCCGATACTCATTCGGCGTGACCCCTGTTACATCCCGAAAGGTCTTACTAAAATAGGAAAAATTGCTATACCCTACTTCCATCGCTATTTTACTTACCGGAAGAGCTGTTTCCTCCAGATATTTCCTGGCTTTTTCCATTCTTCTGGAGGCTATATAAGAAGTAATGGACATCCCTGCAGCATTCATAAATATCCGGGAGATATAATCTTCTGAAAGATAGACCTGCGCTGCCAGTGTCTTTCTGGACAAGTCTTCTTTTAGATTTTCTTCGATATACCGCTTCAGACAATCGGCTACAGACTCCTGCCTGTAGTCACTTTGCTGGTTCCCCTCCAGTTTTTCAAACAGAAACCGGATAAATGCCCTCCACCCATCGATAGTCCGGTAGGCTTCTTTTTCATAGCTTTCAAACTCCTGCATTTCAAAGATAGACTCTAATACCTGCCCGCGCTCCCGCAAATGCCTTTCAATCAGTCCCATCATTTTCTTATGAAGTTCTTTAAGCGTATGAACCTTCAATATGTTTTCCCGGGAATATGCATCGGTACGCTCCAGGATTTCCTGCTGAATATGCATAAAATCTGAGGACCGTTCCAGTTCTGCAAACCAGTTCTCATCCAGAAGCCAGTCAGCAGCTTCACAGGATTCCTGCCTCAGCCAGTCCCCTTCCCATAAGACCGGATTATCCCCCGGCACTGCCTCCGATTCCATCCGTTCCAAGTGCTCCAGGCTGGGATGCAGCTCGTTGACTTTTCCCTTACTTCCTGCATAAATGCAGACCGGCTGTGCAATGACCCTATGTAAGCAGCGGCTTAACTCCTGCTTTTTTTCTTTCACACTAACACCCGACGGCTCCTTCACTATTAACATCCATTCACAGGCATCCACACGGATCAAGGCTTCAGCCTGTCCCCGCTCCAGTATCTTTCGCACATTACTGCTGACCAGAATCTGAAACCGCACGGCATCTTTTTTTCCATTGTGTTCAAGGTCCAGAAAAATGCGTATAAAATTCAAACTAAAATCTGCATCCCCATATATACGGTGTAATTCCTTTTCTGCTTCTGCCTGCCTCCTGGAATTTTGTGCCAGCAGAAATGTTTCCCAAAGATTCAGATTTCTGTTCTCCCCGCCATGATCCCCATCTTTTTCCTCTACCCGCTTAATGCTTCTTTGCAGTGCAATTTCCAGTTCTTCTGTCGTAACAGGTTTAACCAGATACTCACTGGAATTTAACTGCATCGCTTTTTGGGCATAACTGAAATAAGCGTAACTGCTTAGAAAAATACATTCCACCGGAAGCTGTTTGTGACGTACCCACTCAAGCAATTCCAGACCGCTTCCCTGGGGCATCTCGATATCCGACAGCAGAATCTGAATAGGCATTTCCTCTAACAGCTTCATCGCCTGGCGGATATTACTGGCTGTGAGAACATTGCTGATCCCAAGACGTTCAAAATGAACCGTTTTTTCCAGTTTTTCCGTTACGAGCCTGTCATCATCTACAATCAACATACTTATCTCCATAAATATCTCCCCTTCTGCAGCATCCCCCACCGCATTACATCTTTTATCTTTTATCTTTTACTTTTTTCTATTTTAGCATAATATGGGTGGTATATCTACCTGATACAGCGAAATTGCTTTTTCTAAAATATGGTAAATAATCTATATCCTCAAATCCCCTATCCTGGGATTTCGCTGTCAATATTTTCAATTTCCCTATGCTTTTCTTAATATAAACACAAGCTTTTTTATAAATCATTTATTTCCCTGCCATACTTCGGACACAATTATTCGGTATACTAATAACATCAAATGAAGGACAGCGGTTTCACAGCATAATAATTTAACTTAAAAGTAGTGGACTGCCGTTGGACTTCGCCTAACAATTATCCAACAATATTGGTTAACATAGACTTTTTCATAACTCAGCCCTGTACGCTAAGTACAGGGCTCTCCCTCCGTTTAGGGAATATTAATCTGTTTGTTCATTCCATTTCCCAATTTATCACATTGACTTTACCCTTAGGGCAAGGTGTAATATATAGGCAGGCGATAAAACGCCGGAAGGAGGATATTCCATGTTATCGATTGGAGAGTTTTCTAATATATGTAAAGTATCCACTAAGACACTTCGCTATTATGCTGAAATAGGCCTGATTCTGCCTGATGAAATCAATCCTGAGAATGGTTACCGGTATTATTCTGTGGAACAGCTGGAGACCATGTTATTCATCAACCGCCTGAAATCATACAATTTTTCTTTAGAGGAAATTAAAGCGGTCCTTGAAGCAGATGAACTGCAGGATGAAAAGCTTTATCAGGAACTGATCCGTAAAAAAAATGAAATAGAACGAAAGGTAACGGAATTCGAAAAGACTTTAGACCAGTTAAATGATGATATCTCTATTTTAAAACAGGGTAAATCCATTATGTCCTATCTGGAAAATATTGATGTACAGCTTGTAGATGTTCCCAGGATGTATCTTCTGTCAATCCGAAAAATGCTTACGCAGTGTGAAATTGCTGAAGAATATGGCAATTGCTACAATAAAATATTCGGTAAAATAGCAGATGACAAATTAACTGCCCTCGCCCCGCCAATGGTACTTTTCCACAGTGCAGACTTTAGTCCGTTTGGTTTAGATATTGAGTTTGCAGTACCGATCCGGGAATATATTACGGGGACAAGGGATTTTCATCCCGGACTCTGCTTAAAAACAGTTGTACACGGCTCTTATTCCAACCTGTCTTCCGTATATACAAAACAGCGTGAATGGGCAGAAAAAGAAGGCTATGAGAACAACAATGCACTATATGAAGTATATGTGTCAGACCCTTCCCAGGTTTCAGATGAAAGTGCCCTTGTCACCGAGGTCTATTATCCGGTTAAAAAGAAAATATAACTTTTCCCTGATATAAAATCACCAATAAAGGAGAATCACATATGAACCATGAAACAGCAAAAGAATTTGAATATATTATCCAAAAAAAATATGGCAATACAGCTGGTATTATCGTACAAAAAAACGGGAAAATACTCTATGAAAATTACTTTCATGAATGCAATCCTGACAGCAGAATCCATGTCTATTCCGTAACAAAAAGTATCGTCTCCATTCTGATAGGGATTGCCGCAGATCAGGGAAAAATTAAAAGTTTGGATCAGAAAGTATTGGATTTCTTTCCGGATTACACGGTTAAAAACAATGAAAAAACCATACAGAATATTACACTTAAGAATCTGCTTACCATGACAGCTCCTTATAAATACAAAATTGCCCCCTATATAAAATATTTTACCAGTGATGACAGTGTAAAATTTACTCTTGATTTATTAGGCGGAAAAGGGCAGATTGGGGATTTCAGATACACACCTCTCATAGGACCGGATCTTCTGTCCGGCATTCTTGTCAGCGTAACCGGTCAGTCTGTATTTGATTTTGCATCTGAAAATCTTTTCTCCCCTATGGGAATTACAGTAGAACGCAACTTAATCTTCCATACTAAGGAAGAACAAATGGAGTTTAATAAATCGAGTACAATCAGCGGCTGGGCTGCTGACACAGCGGGCGTAAATACAGGGGGATGGGGACTGACTCTCTCACCACTGGACATGGCAAAAATAGGCCAGCTATATTTAAATGACGGATTGTGGAACGGAAAACAAATCGTATCAGCAGAGTGGTTAAAGGAAAGCACAGACGTACACAGCCGGTGGAAAAAGCAAAACTTGAACTATGGATATCTATGGTGGATTATCAATGAAGACGAACATGCCTGTGCAGCCATGGGCGACGGCGGGAATGTAATTTATTTCAACCGAAAAAAGAATATGGTTATTTCGATTGCATCATTTTTTGTACCAAAAGCAAAGGACCGGCTGGAACTGATCAGAGAGTATATAGAGCCATTCTTTGAAAATTGTGAATCATAGGGCAGCAGTATGCTTTCAAAATTGTGAATCATATGGGCAGCGGTATGCTTTCAAAATTGTGAATCATAGGTTAGCAGTATGCTTGAATATGCGCTTTCTCTGCACTATCTGAATAATAGTATACCGGATGTTCTGGCAATGAATATTGAAGAAGCAGCAATATATATAGCCATAAAAAGCCGGCTCAACTGAAATCGGAAGAACCAATCCGGTTCTTTCGCATTTCACCCGGAGATATTTTATACATCTCCTGAAATACACGGTAAAAGTAATTACGGTTGGTAAACCCCAGCTCCTGCATGACATAAGAGACTGTCCTTCCTTCTTCAGACAGCATTCTTTGTGCCTCTTTTAAAGCAAAAGACTGGCCGTATTCCCCAAGAGTCATTCCTGTATACTTTTTTACAATCCGATTCAGATAGTCGGGATGATAATTAAATGCTCCGGCTATTTCGTTTCTGTTTACAGCACGGTGTTCCTGTTCCAAAAACTGTGTCAGCCGTACAAACAGATGGTCTTCTTTGCCCGAATCCAAACGTATGTGGCTCATCTTAAACTTTTCCTCATCTTCGAAAAGTTCAAATAGGGAGCATAGAATTCCCTGTATAAAGAAGAGGCTTCCTGTTTTCGTATTCAAAAGTTCCACTGCTGTCTGATCAAAATAATGTAAAATCTGTTCATGCACCAAAGACATACCTTCCCACCTGACAGGAGCAAGATCAATATAATTTTTTTTATAATTTTTTGTCTCTTTGATACAGTCATCAAAGAAATGAAACAGGACAGACTCCTTCTTTTCCCCGTTCCGGTAGAGTTTTCTGCCGCATTTCTTCATAATGTCCTCAATAAATTCCGAAGACATACACAAAAATACTGCCTCAAAATCAGTGGAAAACTCTTCATTATGACGGGTATTACAATTGAGCAGACATCCATATCCAGCCTGATACTGATAGCTTGCCTTTTCAATATGCTGGCAGACTTCTCCCTTCAATACATACATAAACTCGAAATAATTATGCTGATGCATGGGGCTTTTGCTGGGTTCCAAATCATCGTAATCACTTAAATCCACTTCAATATTAGCATGCTTTCCAAATCCCAGATCTACTAATTTCATGCGCTTCGTCTCTTCCGATACCCTGCAGCACTCATACGTCAACCCAAAGGGCATCTGCAGCAGATAAAACTGTGAATCCTGGGATCCCGAATCGTTTATGGCAACGATATTATTTCTGGCTTTTGCATACGGGTTAACGGTTTCCATTTTACTCCTCCTCTGATTCAAAAACCTATCTTAACTATCTGATCACAAATGTAAATCCAAAAAAGTCGGTATATGATACAATAGTTAAATTTAAAGCGGTTTTTGACCTTGCATTATCCTTATCTTTATATAGAATATAACATATACAGATATATAAGTCTATTTTAAGATACAGAATACGGAAACAATTATGAGAGGAGATTCATTATGCTGTCAAGATCATTTAACGCCGGATGGAATATCAAAGAAGGTTTCAGCCAGCCATTTACAAACTTGTTTTCAAGAGAGCAGGATTTGGGTACACCGGTCACACTCCCCCACGATGCTATGATCCTGGAAAAGAAAACCCCCGACACTAAAAACGGGAAACAAACCGGGTACTATCCGGGCAAATCATATCTCTATACTAAGATGTTCTTTGTGCCTGATGACTGGCTGGATAAAAATATTGTACTGGAATTTGAAGGAGTTTATCCCAGTGCACTGGTATATATTAACGGTGACTTTGCCGGCAGCCATCATTCCGGCTATTCTCAGTTCACTGTACAGGCTGACGGATTTCTTATTCCCGGCAAAGAAAATAAAATTGAAGTCGCAGCAGACAACAGCAGTGAAGCAAATACAAGATGGTATTCCGGAAGCGGAATTTATCGAAATGTAAATATCTATATCAGTGAAAAACTCTATATCCCGATTGGCGGGCTGCAGATCGACACTCCTGAAATAGATGCAGACACCGCCGTCCTCTGCATTAAAACAAAACTCTGTAACGAGACGCTGCGTACTCACGATTTGATTCAAAGCACAGAAATACTGGATGCGGATGGAAAAATTGTAAATTCCGAGCAAACAGTTGTCACTTCGTATTCTCATAAAAATGTGCAGACGCTGCAGCGTATACCAGTCTGGGATCCTAAATTATGGGACTGTGACTCTCCTTACCTTTACACCTGCAGAACACGACTCATAGAAGGAAATACCATACTGGATGAAGCAGTTACCACCTTGGGTATCCGTAAAATGCAGTTAGACTCCCGCCATGGGCTTCGGATCAATGGAAAAGAAGTAAAGCTAAGAGGCGCCTGCATTCATCATGACAATGGGATAATCGGTGCGGTTACTCTGGAAAAAGCCGAAGAACGCCGCTGCCGTCAGATGAAGGAAGCAGGTTTTAACTGCCTGAGAAGTTCTCATCATGCAATGAGTAAAGCTATGCTGGCGGCATGTGATAAACTAGGCATGCTTGTCATGGATGAGCTGTCCGATATGTGGCATATTCGTAAAAATCCTCATGACTTCGGAAATTATTTTGAAGAATTCTGGGAAGATGAAGTGGAACGTATGGTGGCAAAGGATTACAACCACCCATCTGTAATTATGTATTGTACCGGAAATGAAATCCCCGAGGTGGGAACCAAACGCGGTGCAGAAATGAACCGCAGAATTGTTGAAAAGATAAAATCTTTAGATTCTTCCAGGTACACCACCAATGCTGCCAACAGCTTCCTGGCCCTGCGAAGTGACATGCAGCAGTTGCTGGAAGAAGCCGTAAAAGCAACCGGTATGGACCACATTTTGGAACAGACTTCAGGTACAGGTGAAGGCGGCATATCCGTTATGAACGCTTTCGCCAGTCTGATGGAAGGGCCTGCAAAGGATTATATAGACGCCAGTTCTACTTTAACCAGACTTCTGGAAGGGTTTAGCGGCGGTCTGGATATCGCCGGATTTAATTATATTACCGGCCGCCACGAACTGGAAGCACAACTGCATCCCAATCGGCTGGTTCTCGGTACTGAGACTTATCCCTCTGAGATTGTAAGACTTTGGGATATCGTAGAGTGCAATTCCCATGTAATCGGTGACTTTACCTGGACCGGATATGACTATCTGGGCGAAGCAGGTATCGGTATCTTTTATTACAATGGCATTAATGGTTTTCAGGATAACAATTTTCCGGACTGCCTTGCATATATCGGTGATATCGATATCACCGGTTACCGCAGGCCCATCAGTTATCTGCGGGAAATCGTCTTTGGCCTCAGAACAGCGCCCTTCCTTGCGGTAGAAAGATTGAACCATTATGGGGAGACGCCGGGGAAAACCACCTGGATGCACAAAGATAACATCGCCAGCTGGACCTGGACGGGCTACGAGGGTAAACCCGCTGTTGTGGACATATTCTCTTCCAGCGAAGAAGTGGAATTATTCTTAAATGATATATCCATGGGCAGAAAACCAGCCGGAAAAGCCGCCGGTTTCATCACTTCTTATGAAATAACCTATGAACCCGGAACGCTTATGGCTGTCAGCTATCAAAATGGCAAAGAAACCGGAAGGGATATCCTGCAAACCGCAGATATACCAGCAAGAATTTCCCTGTCGGCTGACCAGACCGTTTTATCCGCTGATGGAAATGATTTGGCATACATTACAATTGGACTGCAGGATAAAAACGGTACACTTAATCTGCAGTCTGAGACTGAAATCCATATCTCTGTAGATGGTGAAGGCACACTTCAGGGATTTGGCAGCGCTGACCCCCATACCAGCAATCATTACTATACCAAATCCTGGAAGACATATGATGGCCGCCTGCTGGCCGCCATTCGGTCCGGATTCTTTCCTGGGGAAATTAAAGTAACGGTTCGTGCAGAGGGACTTGGTGAAGAATCGATCATTTTGCGAGTAGAATAAAGTATTATAAAGCCGGCAAGCTTCATTCAAACAGCCTCTAATAGTCCAAAAAATTTGAATTCACAATAAAAATGCAGGAGATTTTTCAAACTGCAAGGCGGAGAAATGAAGCGTAGCAGGTTACGCCGAATGATGACAACCTTGCAGTTTGGAAATAGACAAACATTGATTGAGAATTATTTATTGAGGATTCTAGCGCGTGTTTTAAAATTGCTTTCTGGCAGATGTGCATCACAGTTTATGGGAGATTTGTCCCGGATGAAGGGCGACAAGCGTACTACGTAACCTGAATTCGGGACAAATATACCGCAAAGTGGGGCGTACAGATGGCGGGAATGAATTTTCAAACACGCTCTAATACAGCATTGCGTAAATAACTGTGAATAGATTATCTGATATCTGTGTCAGGTGTGCTTTTGCGAAGCGCCGGCGTAGTTGGCTACGAATAGCTTCGCAGACGTGCACGTGGCGGAGATAGCGGATGCTACGGATGCTATATTCACAGTTATTTGTGCAATGCTGTACTAGCTTCATGGACTGCTGGAGGGCGCCTTAAAATTGCTTACTCTCACTGTGCATCACAGTTTGCAAAAGATTAATCCCAAATGAAGGATGGTTATCGAACCATGCAATCTGAATTCGGGGCAAATATGCCGCAAAGTGGGGCATGCAGATGGCGGGAATGAATTTTCAAACAAGCTCCAGGATGATTTAAGGAATATTGTATTTGAGGAAGAATATTATATTTAAGGAATATTGTATTTATTTAAAATACTATCTATAACTCCTTTTGATTTTTCAGAGATCTTACCCCCTAAAGGATATAAACGCCTTTCATCCCCGTCGTATGTTAACCATTTTATTTGTTGACCTTCTGCATTTAAAAATTTCAGACCCAATAGGCCTTGCTTTTCTTGCCTCGGAAAAATAGTCGTAATAAAAATCTGATTATTTAGTGTATCTATTAATTTTGCAATATCACTCTTATCTGTAATTCTTATCAATAGATCACCTTGCCAAAGTTCTATCGCTTTTACTTCATTCTTATTTAAATGGTATGTAGTGTTGTAAGATAATGTACTGCTAATTAAAAATATAATAGCTATTATTATAATTAAAATAAATCTTTTTTTATGCATATCTAAATTACCTCAATTTCTAATACCTCATGATTATTAAACAATATATGCTGTATAATTGAGCAGAGCTTTTGTGAACGCTGCCAGGGTACTAACTCCTAACTTATTCATTATAAACTATAGATCTCTTGCTCTTCTTAATATATTGTTACTCTCTACATCGTGATTTTTATATTACATTCCAACATGTTCTTGTTCGAATTTAACCTCTTCACCCCAAACGATATTCTCATATTTATATCACATTTAATTTAAGTAAGCAATAGAATTTGTGTAATTGGTACCTAATATTGAATAATTGGTAAAAAGATTGTAATCTTAATTTTATTTCACGATATAAATTGTACATATTACGTTAACTATTGACATTGGACTTTGCTCTAATGTTACAATACATTATAATATATACAATTAAAAGAAAGGTCTCTATACTCTTGAAAAAATATACCATAAGCCATACGGCTGAACTTTTATCCATATCCAAAGATACTCTGCGTTATTACGATAAAATTGGTTTGATAAAACCACTCAGAGGAACTAATAATTACCGCTTTTACAGCCAAACAGACATTCTACTATTCCAATATGTAGAAGTCATGAAATATGCGGGACTCTCCTTAACACAAATTAAATCAATAATGAATGATGTAGATAAAAAATCTGAAAAGAGTCAACGGAATACTCTTAATATACTATCGGAGAAGTCATCTGAAATCAAACAGAAAATATTATTATATCAGAATATTGAGCGATTATTAAACCATATAATAGAAAATTTATGGACTATGTCTTGTCCAGCAGACATGGGACTAGTAGATAATATGATAAAAGCAATTTATGAAAGCATACAGGCAGAATAGCATATCTATGTGATAAATTGCAGCTATGAAAGGAGCGTGAATAGCGTGATGGATTATTACAAATCATTTGCAAATGACTATGATGAATTTGGATCAATTAAAGAATTTTTAGGTGATGAAAAGAATTTTTTCTGTAAACTTTTCAAAGAACACGAGGTCAATACTATACTTGATTGCTCCTGCGGTACAGGACAACATCTATATATGTTATCTCAAATGGATTATCAACTTTGGGGATCAGATTATTCCCAATCTATGTTGATAAAAGCAAACGAGAGATTATCGGCTCATGGTCAAAAAATACCATTGTATCAATGCGATTTTCGTTTCTTAGAGAGTGTGTTTGACATTAAGTTTGACGCCATTTTATGCCTGACCACATCTCTGCCGCATTTACATACCGATGAAGATCTGTTATTAGCGATCACTTCAATGAAAAACAGATTAAATCCGGGGGGCTTGCTTATATTAACCTCAGGAACGACCCACTATACATTAGGTTTGCCCCCAATCGAGGTCGTTGTAAATCGTGAAGATTTTTCACGAATCTTTATAAAAGAACATACTGATAAATTCCAAACCATTCATATCCTGGATTTATACCATGGCCCACAGCGCATGGAAAATAATCAATATGACATCGTTTATCGGATATTGTTGGATGATGATTACCGTAAACTTTTGCAAAGAGCCTGTTTTGAAAATATTCAAGTATACGGTGATTATGATATGAACCATTATGATAAAAATAGTTCTCGGTTAATAGTTGTTGCGAAAAGGTGAAGGTAGTTTATTTAATTATTATGTATGTTCATTTCTTAATATGCCAGACAACATACTGGAAATTGGGGTTTTTGTATTGTTTCAATATGTCTTATACCCCATATTACTATTAATCAATACACTGGGAAGCTAAAGTACCACGAAGCGGAGTTTCAATATTTCCCATATTACTATTAATCCAGAAGCGGCTTGACTTTTTGACCAGCCTTTTTACGGTTTCAATACATCCCATATTACTATTAATCGCTACTGGGCGAACAATATTAACAGACCAAACTCCCGTTTCAATATATCCCATATTACTATTAATCTAAATAATCTTTGCAATAAAATGCTCAATACAGCTTGTTTCAATATATCCCATATTACTATTAATCTACACAACTTGGCTGTGTATTCAGTGGGAATTTAGAGTTTCAATATATCCCATATTACTATTAATCAAAATTAGAATTTAAGGAGGCAGGGATGAAAGATTGGTTTCAATATATCCCATATTACTATTAATCCACCGCAGACATCGAGTTTGTCCGGGAATCAGCGTTTCAATATATCCCATATTACTATTAATCACCTCCTCAAATGGCGATTTCTCATTGTATTCTAGTTTCAATATATCCCATATTACTATTAATCACAACAAGGGAGACTGGACACCAGGGAAACTTACGTTTCAATATATCCCATATTACTATTAATCGTTTATGCATGTATTAAAATACTTGCGGCAGAACCGTTTCAATATATCCCATATTACTATTAATCCAGATCTTTGTACCCTTTGCCGTGTTCATAATAATCGTTTCAATATATCCCATATTACTATTAATCACCAAAACCCCTCAAATCCCCGATGCAAAACTAAGTTTCAATATATCCCATATTACTATTAATCATTAAGTAGCTCAAGAACTTTTTCATAGTATCCGCGTTTCAATATATCCCATATTACTATTAATCTTTTATCGATAGCTGCTGTCATAAGGTTCTGATCTTGTTTCAATATATCCCATATTACTATTAATCCCACACTGATAACGCCCTCATAATCCGCCGGATGTGTTTCAATATATCCCATATTACTATTAATCAATGTAATGCAGCAGCGCCAGGCGCTTTTGAATGGTTTCAATATATCCCATATTACTATTAATCATGGTAGACAAACAAATCCGGGGGTGCATCCAGACGTTTCAATATATCCCATATTACTATTAATCAAAGAAGCCAGCACCAGGTTAGAAGCATACCAAGCGTTTCAATATATCCCATATTACTATTAATCACATCTGTACACTGGGCACATTTCCCAGATACACTTGTTTCAATATATCCCATATTACTATTAATCATCAAGTCATGGACAGCCTCACTGTACCGGATAATGGTTTCAATATATCCCATATTACTATTAATCTCCGGCTGTTGATCCGTCTCTCCCTGCATATAAAGGGTTTCAATATATCCCATATTACTATTAATCTTTATAGGGAGGTTGGGATGGGTGAAAATCTGGGGTTTCAATATATCCCATATTACTATTAATCCTCAGACGATCCGAATATTACCTACTGTCTAAACTAGTTTCAATATATCCCATATTACTATTAATCAAAAAACGGAAGAGCGTAATTCTTCCAAATATCGTTTCAATATATCCCATATTACTATTAATCACATAGGCAACGTCACCTTCTTCGATGCTTGGATCGTTTCAATATATCCCATATTACTATTAATCGAATAGTAAGGTTCCGATCGGATGGCACAAGCTGTTTCAATATATCCCATATTACTATTAATCGACTGACTTTTTGTAATAATGCGTATGGATAGATGTTTCAATATATCCCATATTACTATTAATCCAACGAAAATCCAACATTCCTTCCATTCACTATAAATCATATCCCCCACAAAATCAAGGATTTTCTCATTTTTTACCAGCCGTCACCTCTTCTCTATCACTTCCACTTATTTTCTCATTTTTCGTTGTAACTTCAAGCTTTTCTTATACTCTCTGTTTTCTGCGCCTGGTAAATTTACTTTTAGAACACTCCACTAATCCCTCCTTCCAGCTTAGATCCATACTCTAAATATTGATCTTGAAACTTATTCCCCTACCTGTACATCCTACTCCACTTTGCAGTAAATTATCTTTAAATTCAGTTACGCAGACCACTGTACTCACTTAAATTTATACTAACTCTTCCGCAAAGTGTGGCCACCACTGTCAGAAAGTGATACTCTAATACCCTCTCGGAGTCATTTTTACTATTTCACGCACTCATTCACCCAGGCGATAAAATTAGTTGTGCTGTCACCGGTTCGTTCTGCGGTTGTATGACCTTGATTCCATACCGTTTCAAATTCAACAGATTTCACATCATCACATTGTTCTAGTGCCAGCGCCAGGTTTGTCTCTACCGTCAATGCCGTATCTCCTTGCTCTATACCAGTGTAGATTCTCCAGTTCTGGGCAAGTTTTGAAGTTCCATATCCCTCATAATACTCACTGAGATAATACATCGGATTATACATGTTCTGGCGATAAGAGGAGCTATTTCCCAGTGAATCAGTAGTTGATATACCGTTACTATAAGACTCTGCATAGGATGCATCCCAGTTACTTAATTCAGAATACTTTTCCTGATTATCCTTTAATAACGACGCCATAATAGAATCAAAATGCATGGCATCCTGTTCATTATTTCCAAACAGCATGTTCTCCGCCTGGCTGCAGTTCAGGTCATCAAATGCACCCACATCCTTGCTGGCTGATTTACACTGTTTTACAAATGCTTCCATACTGGTAATACTTGCAGTGTTAGTTGCCTGATCATAGGTTATCCATTCTTCTTCGGCATTTAATGATGCTATATAATCCTGCACGGTCTCATAAGTTGTTCCTGCATTTTCGGATGACCCTGCGCCCATTTCAGGCATTGAACCATTTTCCGGTTTGCCACCATCCTTCGGCATATCTCCATTCTGCGCCATTTCTCCATCCTTCGGCATATTTCCATCTTGCTGTATTCCCTCATTTTGTGAAGATTCCCCAACTTCCGACTTTCCGGTAACCCCTTCTGAAAGTTCACTGGTTGAATTACTGCTATTGCCGCCTTCCTGACCGATGCCTTCCGGTGGCGTCTGACCATCTCCTCCGGCAAAGCCTCCATCCGGTCTTGTGAATCCGGCTGTTGCAGTATATGGGAAGGTTGTGTCGCTTAGGAAATAATTCAGTGAAGTTTCTACAACAGACAGGAGGTAGTCGTAATAGCTTCCAGTAGTATAGATTCCCGTTTCGCTTTCTTCCAGTGTTAAAGCATTGCCGTCTTTGTCTTTTAATCCCAGCTGATTGATGTATTCTGCATATTTAATAGACATATCATCCGAAAGGGCTGCCGTAAAGGTTCCATCCGCGCGTGTTCCTTCCGATGCATACTGCCCCAGATTCCATTCGTAGGCTTCATCTGCATAGTCCAGACTGGTTATTGGGCACCAGCACATAGAACCGCAAACTGCATCGCTGATATAATTGCCATCATTGTCTTTCATTGCCGCCCCTATTTCCATTAGATAAGGATTATATAACTCACTGTCTCCTGATGCCCCTGCAACAGCGCTCTGAGCACCTCCGCCAGACATTCCGAAAGTAAATATGCGTTCTGTATCGCCCGGAAGCTGGTCCGCATTATATCGGTAATAACGAATTGCTACCTTTAAATCTGTTACTCCCCAGGGTGCTCCGCCACTATATGCCAGATTTCCAGCATCATCATACCCATTATTTCTTCCCCGCATTCCGGCATATACATATATATAACCTGCACTCAGATAATGGGATAACCCCTGGTAACTGTATGATGAGGGAGCCTGCTGTGCCAAATAACCTGCTGTATTAATTGCAAATACGATAGGCGCAGTGTCGGCGGTATAACCATTTACCGATTTACTTGCATTAATCGTGCAGGTATAAGTGCCATCACTATTTTCTTTTCCATCCATATAGTCTCCTGGGACATATATTCCCATTGTTTCATATTCAGATGCAGCGGGCATAGAACAATACCCCACCTGAATCTGCCAGTATACATTGTTTTCAGCATCATAGTTCCAGGAAGTATCTGAAAACGCCAGACTCTGGTTATCCTGCTGATAATCCGCTAATGTGACGGAGTTCTGACTAGACACATTTGATACCGAATCTGCCTTGTCCGTTGTGCTCTGTTCCGTGCTGTTTTTTTTGCTCCCGCCGCTGCATGCTGCTAGCGATACCGTCATTGACAGAACGATCCCCACTGCTAAAATTTTTCTAATTACCCTCTTTTTCCTCATGAAAACCTCCTTAGCTTTTATATAATCTCTCGGAATCTCTAAGCCAGTAAATTCAAGGCTCTCAGATTCCTTTTTT
>OATB01000615.1_pt1 | contig 21144 bp, 17 predicted proteins | sample 1494941 | NCBI WGS metagenome assembly OATB01 (sample SAMEA2579931, study PRJEB22360) | human gut metagenome | reverse complement strand
GAAGAGATCTTTATAATATTTTAGAAGAAGATGGAAGAGATATAAAACCCGTAAAAGTAAAATTGGGCAAGTATTATTATAAAGATGGAACGCCATATACTATTGAGATAAAGGGCGAAACAACGGGTTTGTATTTGAAATTTTTTAAAGAAGCTGAACATAGTGAAATGCCCCCAACTTTAATAATTGATCATGATAAAGTTACCTATTATGATCAGTATATAAAGGGTGAAACAGATGAAAGAGCAAGCGTAGTTTTAAAGATAGGGAAAAAGACGTACAAGAAAAAATCCAATTCACGGGGTAAGTTTAAATTTAAAATTAAGCAATTAAAGATAGGAACTAAAATTAAAATAACTGCAACTTCCCCAATAAATGGCAATAGAATTACGCGTACTTGGAAAGTAAAAAAACCGAAGATGAGTATCAAGGTGCCAAATTATGTAACAAAAGACTCCAGAACAATTTCGGGTACATTAAAAGGAGCAAAAAAAGGGGATTATATCGTTGCATATATTAATGGCAAGAAATACAAAGGAAAAATTAATTATAAAAAGAATCAGTTTTCCATTAATGTTTCCAATTTAAGTGTAGGTAATACAACATTGACGGTATATAATAAATTCAAACAAAAAATCATATCGCATAATGAACATATTTATTTATCTAATAGTATTTATGTCGGTATGACTACTGATCAGGTTTTACAAACCACCTTTGGCAGACCTTCTACTATAAACAGATACAATTCTGGCGCTTTGGAGCAGTGGGTTTACCGGTATAGTTATCGTACAACTTATATCTATGTACAAAATGGAGTTGTGACTTCTTTTAGTGAAATTGGATAGTTTTCGATTTAAAATCAGTGACGTGTGGATAGAACCCATGTGCAGCTACCGGGCACCTGACCCATACGTCAGAATGTAAAGTACCCCCGGGGAGTATGCGAGAGCCATGTCAAAGTAATAATATGATACAAACTGACGTTCTGATTTATTGAGCGTAAAATTGTGCATATGAAGGGTGAAACAGCCTGTATGACCGTTTAAATGCGTTTGACGGCATATTGTGATTAATGGGGTAGTTGTAGGCTACCCCTTTATTTTATGCCTGTAGTAGAGGACTTGTTTCTTGACGCACGCTTGTACTTCCGTAATACTGGCGGATGTCATCAAGACTCAATTTTTTACGGCTTTTCTTCCTGAATATTTCTGTATGGAAGTACCATTTCTTTTTCTCACCAGCCTATTTAAAGCCTATTTCACCTAAGTATTTCCTATGCAGGTAGGTCAAACCGTCTATCCAAATCCAATTGCCTATAATCTCAATATTCAGTCCTGCAAGGGTAACAACTTTGTTCAGGACTTCTCGCAATTTTTCTTCCTCTGAGAAGTCATATTGCATCTCATTGTATGCTGTAGCGTTGCCTGTAGCGGTATGGGTATTTTTCAATTGCTGAAAAAGCTTTTCGTATTCCAGATTGATTACTTTTGTGACTTCCAGAGAGCCGTCAGCGTTGTCAGGATGATATTTTTTGAGTAGTGCCTTGTATTGGATTCTCAATTCCTGTAGGGTAGTAATGCGGTCAAAATAGCTTGTCATAGTATGTACCTCCATAAAAAAAGTGCAAAGCCCTTGATAATTCAATAGACTTTACACTTTTCTATATGTTAGGTTATTTACTTATACCGTCTCAGGTCTGCTGTATTTCTAGCGATCTGATTATTATGCATTTCAAGTTCTCCAGATATTACTGCTATTTGATCAAACAATTCAGAGTTAGCTTCTTTTTGTGCTACATAGAATTCTTCTGTCATCTTATAATTAGCGCTCACAAGATTTTCAATGTCATCGAATCGTTTGTCATTAGCTTTAAGTCGTTCATTGTTGTCTTTTACTAGATCAATTAACATATCAAGCTTTTCATCAGTGGTCATATTATAAACCTCCTTGTACCTTAAATATATTTGTATTGTAACACATCGAAAGTGCAAAGTCTATTCAATTATCAAGGTACTTTATATTGAATGTTTAAAATTAGACATAGCGCCATTGATATTGACACAACATAAGCCAACAGGGAAAAAGAGTACAAAAGCGTTCAACGAGTGGTGCCTGGTAGGAAGCTTGTGAAGCAGATCATCAAAATCAATATCGCTAATGGAATCTGGAAAAAGGGGTATTTATTCATAAGAGATAATGGAGAAAGAATTCAATTACATTCTTTTTCAACCGCATTATTAACATGCTGTAAGAAGTTGAACATAACAAACAGGAGTATGCACAAAATAAGAAAGACTTATATATCTGCATTGTTTGATGGCAATATAAACATAAACGAGATAAGAAAACAGGTTGGGCATGAAGACGAAAGGACAACGCTCAGAAATTATTGCTTCAACAGATATACAAGGAATCAAACAGAAGAACAGATGAAAAATGCACTGAAACTAAAAGCATAGATATTTACAAGATGATTTATGCAATCAAGGGCAATCAAAAAATGAAGACATAAAAAAAGTGGAACCTCCCAGTAAACACTAGGTTTTCCACAATCCAAAGAGCAGTCCGTAGGGGAATCGAACCCCTGTTTCCGCCGTGAGAGGGCGGCGTCTTAACCGCTTGACCAACGGACCTCATCGCTTGGTACTTGCATATCATATACCATTTTAGAAAATTTTGCAAGTACTTTTTTTGATTTTTTCAATTTTTTTGCAAATTACGACAATTTTAAAATCAAAGGCGGATTTTAAGCGCTTTTTTAGTGATTGACAGATGGCCCAATTCAATTGAAAAGCACTGGACAAATCCATGATTTGGAACTAATATTAAATTGTAGGTATAATATTATCTAGAAACAATAAAATGAGTGCGGCAATTGAGCTGTGTATTTCAGAATGTAAATTTGCTGAGATTTATACGAAAGAATAAATTGCTTTGTAACAGTTGTATGTTACACTTTTTGGAAGTTTTGTCGATTGAAGGTTGCATTACGGCTATATTACCTGAAATGATAACTAATATATCCGCAAAGTGGGGCATATTTGCCCCGAATTCAGGTTACGTAGCACGCTTGTCGCCCTTCATCCGGGACAAATCTCCCACAAACTGTGACGCACAGCTGCCAGATAGCAATTTTAAAACACACTCTAGGGAGGAAGAAAAGATGAAAAGTTTGAAGTCAAAGAGAATATTAGGGCTGCTGTTTGCCATTATTTTTATTTTAGGAGGACTTGGAGCTCTTGAAGCGAGTAAGGCGGAAGCAGTGACAAGAAATGCATCGGCTGCCACTAAACAGACATCCGATAACAAAGGCTCCTCTGACAAAAATAAAGGAATGAATGTACACTTTATCGATGTGGGGCAGGCAGATTGTATACTTGTGGAATCGGCGGGGAAATTTATGCTGGTAGACGCTGGGAATAATGATGATGCAGACACTATATCAGATTATCTGAAAGAGCAGGGAGTAAAGAAGCTGGATTATGTAATAGGTACGCATCCTCATGAAGATCATATTGGATCTTTGGATACCATAATTAATACATATGATATCGATACATTAATCATGCCGGCAAAAGCCCATACAACAAAGACGTTTGAAGATGTGGTATCGGCAATTGAAAAGAAGCATTTAAATATTACAGATCCGATTCCGGGTAAGAAATACAAGCTGGGTGATTCTGAATTTACGATCCTGTCCCCTGAAAAGGGAAAAGATTACGGTGATAATTACAATAACTGGTCTGTAGGGATTAAACTGGAGAATGGTAAAAATCGTTTTGTACTCTGTGGAGATGCGGAAAAAGATTCAGAGAAAGATATGCTGGATTCCAAAATCGATCTGAAAGCAGATGTATTAAAACTTAGCCATCATGGCAGCAGAACATCCACAACTGATGCATTTTTAAAAGCGGTAAATCCAGAATATGCGGTTATCAGTGTTGGGAAAGACAATGATTATGGACTACCGGATGAAGAAAACCTGGAGAAGTTAACCAAGAATAAAATTAAGTATTTCAGGACAGATGAGCTGGGAACGATTGTGGCATCCAGTGACGGAAGCACTATTAAGTGGAAGTATAGCGCTGAAAAAGACAATAAAACAGGTAATTCAAAAGATATAAAAAGCAGCCAGAGTGAAAAAACTACTACAGAATCTGCTGCAGAGGCTCCGGTAAAAGGCCAGGATTATATCATCAATATTAATACCGGCAAATTCCATAAGCCAGGTTGTTCCTCTGTTAAGCAAATGAATGAATCCAATAAACAGCATTATAATGGAAGCAGGGATGATTTAATCGGAAAAGGTTATGATCCCTGCAAAAGATGCAATCCATAGCGGATACCCTTTCTTATCAGATTAGGAACCCTTCTATAATAAGTAAGGGTTCTTTTTTTCTGTCCGATACGATTAATAGAAGATGCGTGAAAGAAGCGGCGATTTGTTTTTTACTTGCATTTTTAATCCGGATGTTGTTATAATAGCGGTTAGGTAAATGTTAAGTTATGAAAGGATAATGAAAATGGCAAAGCAAACGATGACATATGATGCAAGCAGCATCTCTGTACTGGAAGGCCTGGAAGCAGTTCGAAAGAGACCGGGTATGTATATTGGAAGTGTATCCAGAAAAGGCCTCAATCATCTTATATATGAAATTGTGGATAATGCAGTGGACGAGCATCTGGCGGGATACTGTGACAGGATCGAAGTAACGCTGGAACGTGACGGCTCCTGTACGGTAAATGACAATGGGCGTGGTATACCGGTGGGAATGCACGAGAAAGGAATGTCGGCAGAACGTCTGGTATTTACCACACTTCATGCCGGAGGGAAATTTGATGATTCTGTATATAAGACAAGCGGCGGACTGCATGGTGTAGGTTCTTCTGTGGTAAATGCATTATCTACTTATCTGGATATTAAGGTTAGCAGGGAGGGTGCAATTCATCATGACCGCTATGAAAGAGGAATACCGGTTATTGAGTTGGAAAATGGCCTGCTGCCAATCACAGGTAAATCCAGAAAGACAGGGACACTGATTAATTTTCTGCCTGACCCGGAAATATTTGAAAAAACTAATTTTGCAGCGGAGGAAGTGAAAAGCCGTCTTCATGAAACGGCTTATTTAAACCCGACCCTAACAATTGTGTTCGAAGACAGGCGGGGAGCAGAAACAGAACATATTGAATTCCATGAGCCCGATGGGATTATTGGATTTGTCAAGGATTTGAATCAGCATAAAGAGGCGTTGCATGAGCCTATTTATTTTAAAGGAGAATCAGAAGGAATTACGGTTGAATGTGCGTTCCAGTATGTCAATGAGTTCCATGAAAACGTACTGGGCTTTTGTAATAACATCTACAACGCAGAAGGCGGAACCCATTTGACAGGGTTTAAGACAACCTTTACTACCGTTATGAATAACTACGCAAGAGAATTAGGGATTTTGAAAGAAAAAGATGCTAACTTTACCGGAGCGGATATCCGAAATGGATTGACAGCTGTTATTTCAATTAAGCATCCGGCACCACGTTTTGAAGGACAGACGAAAACCAAACTGGATAATCAGGATGCGGCTAAAGCTTCCGGCAAAGTGACAGGCGAGGAAGTAGTGCTGTATTTTGACCGGAACCTGGAGACTTTAAAAAGTGTACTTTCCTGTGCGGAAAAAGCGGCTAAGATTCGAAAATCTGAAGAAAAAGCAAAAACGAATATGCTCACAAAGCAAAAATATTCTTTTGATTCCAATGGGAAACTTTCCAACTGCGAAAGCCGTAAACCAGAGCAATGTGAGATCTTTATTGTAGAGGGAGATTCTGCGGGAGGATCCGCCAAAAATGCAAGGGATCGTAATTATCAGGCAATTCTGCCCATTAGGGGTAAGATTTTAAATGTGGAGAAAGCAAGCATAGATAAGGTGCTGGCAAATGCAGAGATTAAGACAATGATTAATGCGTTTGGCTGCGGATTTTCCGAAGGTTATGGAAACGATTTTGATATAACGAAACTGCGTTATAATAAAATCGTAATTATGGCAGATGCCGACGTGGATGGGGCACATATCAGTACGCTTTTGTTGACCCTGTTTTATCGTTTTATGCCGGATCTGATCTATGAAGGACACGTGTATATTGCTATGCCGCCGTTATATAAGGCTGTTCCGTCCAGAGGTGCGGAAGAATATCTCTACGACGACAAAGCACTGGAAAAATATCGCCGGGCTCATAAAGGACCATTTACACTGCAGCGTTATAAAGGTCTTGGGGAAATGGATGCGGACCAGCTTTGGGAAACGACCTTAAACCCAGCTACACGCCGACTGAAGCTGGTAGAAATAGAAGATGCCAGAATGGCATCCAATGTAACAGAGCTTTTAATGGGGACGGAAGTCCCGCCACGAAGGGCATTCATTTATGAGCACGCTTCAGACGCGGAACTGGATATATAAGTTTGAAAGAAAAATGTTTTCAAACTACTAATTAGTATAACGATGAAGGAGCATTTAAATGGAAAATATACAGGAACAGATAATCAGAACAGAATATTCAGATGTAATGCAGAAATCTTACATCGATTATGCAATGAGCGTTATTATAGCCAGAGCGATTCCGGATGTAAGGGACGGGTTGAAGCCGGTTCAGAGAAGAACGCTATATGATATGTATGAGCTGGGAATAAAATATGACAGGCCTTATCGTAAATGTGCACGTATCGTAGGAGATACCATGGGTAAATATCATCCCCATGGCGACAGTTCCATATACGAATCCCTGGTAGTTATGGCACAGGAATTTAAAAAAGGTCTTCCGCTGGTAGACGGGCACGGAAATTTTGGTTCCATTGAAGGGGATGGAGCAGCGGCAATGCGTTATACAGAAGCAAGACTGCAGAAAATCACCCAGGAAGCTTACTTAAATGATCTTGATAAAGATGTTGTGGATTTTGTGCCAAACTTCGATGGTACAGAAAAAGAGCCGGAGGTATTGCCGGTGCGTCTGCCCAATCTGCTGGTAAATGGCGCGGAAGGAATTGCGGTTGGTATGGTAACCAGTATTCCGCCACATAATCTGGGTGAGGTGATTGACGCAGTAAAAGCTACTATTAAAAATAATAAAATCACAACAGAAGAACTCATGGAGTATGTACAGGGACCGGATTTCCCAACGGGCGGTATCGTGGTAAACAAAGATGATCTTCTGCAGATATATGCCACCGGCGCAGGGAAAATAAAACTCAGAGGAAAAGTAGAATTTGAACCGGGGAAAAATGGAAAAGACAGACTGGTGATCACAGAGATTCCCTATACTATGATGGGGGCAAATATCGGAAAGTTCCTCAATGACGTTGCCACTTTGGTGGAAACAAAAAAAACCAATGATATCGTGGATATTTCCAATCAGTCTTCAAAAGATGGCATTCGAATTGTTTTGGAACTGCGTAAAAATGCAGATCATGAAAACCTGGTTAATATGCTTTATAAAAAGACCAGGTTAGAAGACACGTTTGGTGTAAATATGCTTTCGGTAGTGGAAGGCAAACCGGAAACACTGGGAATAAAAGCGATTATTGAATATCATATCGATTTTCAGTTTGAACTTGCTACGAGAAAATACAAGACGCTGCTTGCAAAAGAATTAAATAAGAAGGAAATCCAGGAGGGATTAATAAAAGCCTGTGATGTAATTGACCTGATTATTGAGATCTTAAGGGGCAGCAAGAACCAGAAGCAGGTAAAAGAGTGTCTGATAAATGGTGTGACAGAAGGAATTAAATTTAAATCTGCAGCTTCCAAAAAGGCAGCAGCAGCACTTAATTTCACGGAAACACAGGCAACTGCTATATTAGAGATGCGTTTATATAAGCTGATTGGACTGGAAATTGAGGCCCTGCAAAAAGAACATGAGGCTACACTTAAGAATATAGCATCTTATGAAGATATCTTAAATAACTATAAGTCTATGGCTAAAGTGATTATTAAGGAACTGGATGCCTTTAAAAAAGAATATGCCAGACCAAGAAGAACAGCCATTGAAAATGCTGCCGAAGCCGTTTATGAAGAGAAAAAAGTTGAAGAAATGGAAGTAATTTTTCTTATGGACCGGTTTGGTTATGCAAAAACAATCGATGTTACCGCATATGACCGGAATAAGGAAGCTGCGGACAGCGAAAATAAATATGTTCTTTCCTGTATGAATACGGATAAGATCTGTATTTTTACAGATACCGGAAAACAGCATCTGATCAAGGTAATGGATGTTCCTTATGGGAAGTTTCGGGATAAGGGCAAACCCATTGACAATCTGTGCAATTATAGCAGCAGTGAAGAGCAGATTGTATTGGTTGAGACTTTGACGAAGGTGAAGATGTCTGTTCTGATCTTTACCACTAAAACAGGAATGATTAAAAAAGTAGAGGGTACGGAATTTGATGTGGCTAAGAAAACTATCGCTGCAACGAAGCTGGCAGATGAAGACCAGGTGGTATCCGTATGCACCCTTGATGACAGTGCTCAGATTGTGTTACAGACAGATCAGGGAATTTTCCTGCGCTTTATATTAGAAGAAGTTCCCCAGAAGAAAAAGGGAGCAGTAGGCGTGCGGGGAATCCGTTTGTCAGAAAATGATTTCATTCAGGAAGTTTACTTTTTGTCGCCTCAGGATGACACTACGATTCAATATAAGGATAAGGAAGTGCAGCTGAATAAACTCCGCCTTGGCAAACGTGATACCAAGGGTACAAAAATAAGGGTGTAATGGACATGCATCCTACTTAAACCGGTATGTATATCACGGTGCAGGCGTTTGAAAGACACGGTATAAGGGAGTTTCTCCCAAATTGGGGGTTGCAATTTACAATTCACGGTGCTATAATGAACAAGATGATGAATAAATTACTAGAGTATGAGTGGGCGAAAGTCCACTCATCTTTATTGTGTAGAACAGAAAGGCGATGCAGATGACGAAAAAAGAAATCTATGAGCAGAAAGCAGAAGAAATCCTCTTACCAATTGTGCAGGAACATGCATTTGAACTGGTTGATGTGGAATATGTGAAGGAGGGTGGAAGCTGGTACCTGCGCGCATATATCGACAAAGAAGGCGGTATCGCAATTGATGACTGTGAAGTAGTGAGCCGCGCATTAAGTGAAATTTTAGACCAGAAGGATTTTATTGAAGATGCTTATATCCTGGAAGTGAGTTCTCCCGGACTAGGAAGGCCGCTGAAGAAGGAAAAAGATTTCGTACGAAGTATGGGAGAAGAAGTTGAGATCCGTACTTATCGTGCTTTTAATAAACAAAAAGAATTCGTCGGAATCTTATGTGCCTATGATAAAGATAGCGTAACTATTGAATTAGAAGACAAAGAAGAAATGAAGTTTGAGAAATCGGATATTGCGCTGATCAGGCTGGCGTTCGATTTCTAATCAAGGAGGAAAAATATAATCATGAATAACGAATTGTTAGAAGCGCTGAATATTCTGGAAAAGGAGAAGAACATCAGCAAGGATACTTTGCTGGAGGCAATCGAACAATCACTGATTCAGGCATGCAAAAATCACTTTGGAAAAGCAGATAATGTTAAAGTTTCCATCAATCCGGATACCTGTGAGTATCATGTATTTATGGAAAAGACAGTAGTAGAAAAAGTGGAAGACAGCGTTATGGAGATCAGTCTTGTAAATGCAATGATGATTGATTCCAAGTATGATATTGGTGATATTGTAAATGTGGAAGTAAAATCCAAAGAGTTTGGACGTATTGCCACACAGAACGCAAAGAACGTCATTTTACAGAAAATCCGGGAAGAAGAGCGTAAAGTTCTCTTTAATCAATACTATGGCAAAGAAAAAGATGTTGTTACCGGTATTGTTCAAAGATATCTTGGCAAGAATGTAAGTATCAATATGGGCAAGGTTGACGCCATCTTAAATGAAAATGAAATGGTAAAAGGCGAGGTCTTTAAACCGACGGAACGTATTAAAGTATACGTGCTGGAAGTAAAGGATACCCCAAAAGGTCCTAAGATTCTGGTTTCCAGAACACATCCGGAACTGGTAAAACGCCTTTTCGAATCCGAAGTAACAGAGGTGAAAGACGGAACCGTTGAGATCAAGAGCATCGCAAGAGAAGCAGGAAGCAGAACAAAAATCGCAGTATGGTCAAACAACTCTGATGTAGATCCGGTTGGTGCTTGTGTCGGATTAAACGGTGCAAGGGTTAATACCATTGTAAATGAACTCAGAGGTGAGAAGATCGATATCATCAACTGGGATGAGAATCCTGCAATACTTATTGAAAATGCCTTAAGTCCTGCAAAAGTAATCTCTGTTATCGCTGATAACGATGAGAAAACTGCCAAGGTAGTTGTTCCGGATTACCAATTGTCACTTGCAATCGGTAAAGAGGGGCAAAATGCAAGACTGGCAGCAAGGCTTACCGGTTTTAAGATAGATATCAAGAGTGAAACTCAGGCAAGAGAATCCGGTGATTTCTACGATGATCCTTACGAAGAAGATATTTTCGAAGAGGAAGCAGAAGAAGGATTCTTTGAAGAAGAAAATTATAATGAGATGGCAGATGAGCAGGAATCATTTGCACAGAACATTATGGAAGACCAGGAAGCATATACAGAGGATGAATTGTTTCACGAAGATGAACTGATGGAAGAAGACAGTTTTGATGAGGATGTTCTTGAAGAAGAAGCTTCTCTGGAAGGCAGTCCGGATCCAAAAGAGCAGTAGTCGAAGGAGTACAGTATGAGCCAGGTTAAAAAAGCACCTATGCGTAAATGTATTGGATGCCAGGAAATGAAAAACAAAAAAGAAATGATGAGAGTCCTCAAAACACCAGAAGACGAACTTATCATTGATACGACCGGTAAAAAAAATGGTAGAGGCGCATATCTGTGCTTTTCAAAAGAATGTTTTGAAAAGGCAGTGAAAAGCAAAGGGCTGGAGCGATCATTAAAAATGAGTATCCCCCAATCTGTATATGAAGGTTTAAAAAAGGAGATAGAGCATATTGAAACAAAATAAAATTCTGTCTCTCATTGGTTTGGCAATGAAAGCCGGCAAAGTTGTAAGCGGCGAATTCTCGACGGAGAAAGCAGTGAAATCAGGGCATGCATGCCTTGTGATTATCTCCGAAGAAGCCTCCGATAATACCAGAAAAAAATTTCAGAATATGTGTACGTACTATGAAGTGCCGATTTATTTTTATGGAACGAAGATTGATCTGGGAATCGCTATTGGAAAGGAATTTCGGGCATCTTTAGCAGTAACCGACCAGGGTTTATCTACTGCCATAGAAAAGCAGCTTAGTAACAGTAATTAACGGAGGTAGTAATATGTCAAAATTGAGAGTACATGAGTTAGCAAAAGAATTAGGGAAACAAAATAAAGAAGTCATGAATTATCTTACAGAGAAAGGAATAACGGTAAAGAGCCATATGAGTACAATAGAGGAAGGTATGGTGGATGACATCCGGAAAAATATCGGAAAAGGCACTGCTAAACCTGCTACGGGAGCAGGAGAAGTAAAGGCACAGGAAGCATCCACAGCTACAAAACCGGAAGGTAAAGACCAAACCACAGGAGAACCGGTAAAGAAAAAGAATATATCACAGGTATTCCGTCCCCAGAACAGCCGCACAGGAATGCAGCAGCGTCCGGGACAACAGCGTACGCAGGGTCAGGGACAGGCAAGAAGACCTCAGGGTACCGCTGGTAGTGCACAGCGTCCACAGAGTCAGCAGACAGTAAAAGCACAGGAAGTGCCGGAAGTACGGGCACAGGCAGCAGCTCCGGTAAAACCACAGGTTCAGCCGGCATCTGCAAGTGACGTTCAGGCAAAACCAGTTTCCGTTCAGCCAGCTGCAGCACCGGCACAGAATACAATTGCCAGGGAATCACAGCCGGCAGCACCGGCTGCACCAACCAGCAGACCTCAGGAAACAGAACAGAGAACTTATAATAATCAGAACAGCCAGGGCGGACAGAGAACTTATAATAACCAGAACAGCCAGGGTGGTCAGAGAACTTATAATAACCAGAACAGCCAGGGCGGACAGAGAACTTATAATAACCAGGGCGGCCAGGGTGGTCAGAGACCTTATAATAACCAGAACAGCCAGGGTGGTCAGAGGCCTTACAACAATCAGGGCGGACAGGGTGGTCAGAGACCTTACAACAATCAGGGCGGTCAAGGCGGACAGAGACCTTACAACAACCAGGGCGGTCAAGGCGGACAGAGACCTTACAACAACCAGGGCGGTCAAGGCGGACAGAGACCTTATAACAACCAGGGTGGTCAGGGTGGACAGAGACCTTATAACAACCAGGGCGGTCAAGGCGGACAGAGACCTTATAACAACCAGGGTGGTCAAGGCGGACAGAGACCTTACAACAACCAGGGCGGTCAAGGCGGACAGAGACCTTATAACAATCAGGGCGGTCAAGGCGGACAGAGACCTTACAACAACCAGGGTGGTCAAGGCGGACAGAGACCTTACAACAACCAGGGCGGTCAAGGTGGACAGAGACCTTACAACAATCAGGGCGGCCAGGGTGGACAGAGACCTTACAATAATGGACCTCGCTCACAGGGACAGGGATCTTATGGTGCTGCTTCCAGTGCACCAAAATCAGATCTGGCTAAACCAGTTACAAAAGAATCCAGAATCAGAGCAGATAAATTCAATAAATCTGATAAGACTGATAAATTTACAAAAGAAAACAAAGGAAACCGTCCAAATCAGAAGAATAGTAATTTCAAGGGCGGGAAAACTATTAACAAGACTTCTAAGCCAGTTAAGCCTGTACAGCCAGTAGAGAAGAAGGAAGACGAAATCAAGACAATCATTTTACCGGATGTTATGACCATCAAAGAACTTGCGGATAAAATGAAAATCCAGGCAGCTGCCATTGTTAAGAAATTATTCCTTCAGGGAACTATGGTTACGGTAAATCATGAAATTGATTATGATACGGCAGAAGAGATTGCAATGGAATACAACTGTATTGCAGAGCATGAAGTAAAAGTAGATGTTATCGCAGAACTCTTAAAAGAGGATGACGATGAAGATGCAACATTAGTGGCAAGACCTCCGGTAGTATGTGTTATGGGTCACGTTGACCATGGTAAAACATCCCTTCTGGATGCAATTCGTAACACCCATGTTATTGCAAAAGAAGCTGGCGGAATCACACAGCATATCGGTGCTTATGTGGTTAATATTGACGGACAGAAGATTACATTCCTGGATACACCGGGACATGAAGCATTTACTGCCATGCGTATGCGTGGAGCAAATTCAACGGATATTGCCATCCTGGTGGTTGCAGCAGATGATGGTGTGATGCCTCAGACTGTTGAAGCAATCAACCATGCAAAAGCAGCCGGAATCGAAATTATCGTTGCTATCAATAAAATTGATAAGCCAAGTGCTAATATCGAAAGAGTAAAACAGGAATTATCTGAATATGAACTGATCCCGGAAGACTGGGGCGGAAGTACAGTATTTGTACCGGTTTCTGCACATACCCAGGAAGGTATGGATCAATTGCTGGAGATGATTATCTTAACAGCAGAAGTTGCTGAATTAAAGGCAAATCCAAAGAGAAAAGCCAGAGGTCTTGTGATCGAGGCAGAGTTAGATAAAGGAAAAGGACCGGTAGCAACTGTTCTGGTTCAAAAAGGAACATTAAGAGTCGGTGATCCGATTGCAGCAGGTTCCTGCTATGGTAAAGTACGTGCTATGATGGATGACAAGGGCAGAAGAGTGAAAGAAGCAGGTCCTTCTACTCCAGTTGAAATATTAGGTTTAAGCGATGTACCAAATGCAGGTGAAATATTTGTGGCAACTGACAGCGATAAAGAAGCTAGAAGCTTTGCGGAAACCTTCATCAGTCAGGGACGTGAAAAACTTCTGGAAGATACAAAAGCAAAAATGTCTCTGGACGATCTCTTTACACAGATTAAAGCCGGTAATTTAAAAGAATTTGGAATTATCGTAAAAGCCGATGTACAGGGTAGTGTAGAAGCAGTAAAACAGAGCCTCTTAAAACTTTCCAATGATGAAGTGGTGGTTAAGATTATCCATGGCGGAGTTGGTGCAATCAATGAATCTGACGTTATCCTGGCATCTGCATCCAATGCAATTATTATCGGATTTAATGTCCGTCCGGATGCAACTGCTAAGCTTACTGCAGAACGCGAAGGTGTAAATGTGAATTTATACCGTGTTATTTATGATGCAATCGCTGATGTGGAAGCTGCAATGAAGGGCATGTTAGATCCTGTATTTGAAGAAAAAGTACTGGGTCATGCAGAAGTACGCCAGACATTTAAAGCATCTGGTATTGGTACTATTGCCGGTTCCTATGTGCTGGATGGTATTTTCCAGAGAGGTTGTTCTGTACGTATTACCAGAGAAGGAAATCAGATTTTTGAAGGACCGCTTGCATCACTGAAACGTTTTAAAGATGATGTTAAAGAAGTAAAATCAGGTTATGAATGTGGTCTGGTATTTGAAAAATTCAATGACGTGCAAGAGTTTGACCAGGTAGAAGCTTACACAATGGTTGAGGTTCCACGTTAAGTAGAACGGAGTTTTAAATATGAGAAAAAACAGTATTAAAAATACACGTGTCAATGCAGAAGTTCAGCATGAGTTATCCAATATAATCCGCGGAGAAATCAAAGATCCCAGGATTAATCCAATGACTTCTGTGGTTGCCGTTGAAGTAGCACCGGATTTAAAAAGCTGCAAGGCGTATATTAGTGTTCTGGGAGATGAAAAGTCCCAGGCAGATACACTTGCAGGGCTGAAAAGCGCAGAAGGTTATATCCGCAGGCAGCTTGCCAGAACGATTAATCTTCGCAATACGCCAGAGGTTCGATTTATCTTAGACCAGTCAATTGAATACGGTGTGAATATGTCGAAACTTATTGATGATGTCAACAAAGATATCAAAGAGACAGAAAAGGATGATGAGAATGAATAACATAGCATCTGAACTGAATCATGTGAAATCGGTAGCAATCGCCGGCCACATCAGGCCGGACGGTGACTGCGTGGGTTCCAGCATGGGAATGTATCTCTATATAAAGAAAAACTTCCCGCATATTACAGATGTAGATGTATATTTAGAGGCGATTCCGAACTCTTACCGCTTTATTCAAGGGACTGATGAGATTCATAATACCTGTGATAAAAACATGGAATATGATCTTTTCATTTCCCTGGACTGCGGCGATAAGGGGCGATTGGGAGATGCTGCAATCTATTTTGAAACTGCAAAACGCAGGATGTGCATTGACCACCACATCAGCAATTCAGGATTTGCTGATGTGGATTATATTGTCCCGGAAGCAAGCTCTACTTCTGAACTTGTTTATGATGTGTTAGATAAGGATAAGATCACAAAAGAAATAGCAGAAGCACTCTACATGGGAATTGCACATGATACGGGAGTCTTTCAGTACAGCTGCACTTCACCAAAAACCATGCGTGCAGCAGCAGATCTGATGGATAAGGGAATTGATTTTTCCGGTATCCTGGATGATACGTATTATAAAAAAACTTATGTACAGAATCAGATTCTGGGAAGATCGCTCTTAGAGAGTATTATGGTTCTGAACGGACAATGCATTATCAGTGCTATCCGTCAGAAAGATATGGTGTTCTATGGAGTGGAACCAAAAGACCTGGATGGAATTGTAAGCCAGCTTCGCAATACAAAAGGCGTGGAAGTAGCAATTTTCATCTATGAGATCGCTAACCAGGAATTCAAGGTGAGCATGCGTTCCAATGGAATCGTGGATGTAAGTAAAATTGGTGCCTATTTCGGCGGCGGCGGACATGTACGTGCTGCAGGATGTACGATGCAGGGGACAATGCATGATGTGCTTAATAATTTGACAAAACATATAGAAAAGCAGTTGCTTCAGGAGAAAGAATCGTGATTCATGGAATTATAAATGTTTATAAAGAACAGGGTTTTACATCCCATGATGTTGTAGCAAAGCTTCGCGGCATTCTAAGGCAGAAAAAAATCGGTCATACCGGTACTTTAGATCCGGATGCTACCGGTGTTCTTCCTGTATGCCTGGGCAAAGGCACAAAACTCTGTGATATGCTTACGGACCGGGATAAAACCTACCGGGCTGTGATGTTGCTAGGTACCGTGACAGATACACAGGATACCAGCGGAAAGATCCTGTCAGAAAATAAAGTTACATCTACGACACAAGAAGTGCTGGAAGTGATACAGAGCTTTAGCGGAGATTATGAACAGATACCGCCTATGTACTCAGCATTAAAAGTAGACGGAAAGAAATTGTATGAATTGGCAAGAGAAGGTAAAGTCATTGAACGAAAGGCAAGATTAGTCCATATACATGAGATCACAGTTGATGAGACTGCACTGCCTCGTGTGACCATGACAGTTTCCTGCTCAAAGGGAACATACATACGTACTTTGTGTCATGATATTGGTAAAAAACTTGGTTGCGGCGGCTGCATGGAAAGCCTGGTCCGTACAAAAGCGGGAGCCTTTGCTATTGCAGATAGTTTTACGCTGGGGCAGATCGAAGAACTGCGGGATAATGGAACCCTGATGGATCATATTACACCCATAGACGAAATGTTCATTGAATACCCCAGAGTTGATGTAACTGAAGAGTTCCACAAATTATTATACAATGGCAATATGTTTTATGAAAAACATTTGTCAGGGCAGGTTCCTTTGCAGGATGGACCCGTAAGGGTTTACGATGCCGGGGGACAGTTTTTTGCTATATACGGTTATGAAAAAGCAGAAAAAAGATTTAAGCCGGTCAAGATATTTAACGTTTAAGGCTACTGGAGGGACAAAAGAGTATGGAGTACATCGTAGGAACGACAGAATTTAGCTGTGAGGAAGATTGTGCGGTTACCTTAGGTAAATTTGACAGTTTACACAGAGGGCACCAACGGTTAATCCGGCGTGTCAGACAGCTGCAGCGTGAGGGTTTAAAAGGTGTGGTATTCACTTTGAATTCAAACAAATCTGAAGTACTGTTAACAGAAGAAGAGCGCAGATCCCTTCTGGAAGACCAGGGACTTTCCTGCTTGATCGACTGTCCTTTTGTACCTGAAATATCCCATATGGAGCCGGAAGCGTTTGTATCCCGTATCCTGGTGGACCGCCTTCATGCAAAATATCTGGTCGTAGGGACGGATTTTCATTTTGGATATCAGAGAAAAGGAGATTACAGGCTCCTGCAGAACCTTCAGGATAAATACGGATTTCAGGTGGAAGTGATCCATAAAAAGAAATACGAAGGTAAAGAAATCAGCAGTACATTTGTAAAAGAAGAGTTAAAAAAAGGCAATATGGGAGTTGTAAATGAACTTCTGGGACGACCATACGGTATCATTGGTGAAGTGCTTCATGGAAGGAAGATAGGCAGGACACTTGGAATGCCTACTACCAATCTGATCCCGGAGAAAGAAAAATTATTGCCGCCCAATGGCGTATATGCATCTAAGACTGTAATTGACGGGAAAATGTATCCCGGCATTACTAATATCGGTTATAAGCCTACAGTCGGTGAATCATTTCGGGGGGTTGAGACGTATATTTTTGATTTTGACCAGGATCTCTATGGTAAGACAATTGAGATTCTGCTCTATACGTTTGAGCGTCCGGAGATGAAATTTGATTCCTTAGAAAAATTAAAAGAGTGCATGCACAGAGATATTGAGTTTGGAAAGGAATATTTTGGTGAGCAATAGATGTTAATTTTAAGTGGGGTATTCATTTTTATTGGAGTTGTACTGATCCTTGGCACCGCTGTTTTCCGATATTATTTTCAGGGAAAGGAAAAATATCAGGGACGTGCGGACGGACAGGTTGTTGATCTGGTTATGGATAAACCGGATGAAGAGGGCGAAAGAGCCGGAATACATCATTATTACTATCCGGTAATTGCATATTATGCCAATGGTCTGCTTTTTAAGGAGCGATATGAAAAGGGGAGCAATCCAAGTGAATTTAGAATGAACCAGCATTTAAAGATCTGTTTTAATCTGGAAAAGCCTTATCATTTTAAAATTCTGGAAAAAGATCCACGGTCTTATCTGCTGACTGCCGTATATTTATTGGGATTTTTATTCTGCATTGCGGGTGGAATAACCTTCCTTTTATTTGCAACGAGAGGTTGACGTAAGAATTTAGATGTGATATACTATCGAAGTGTGTAAGACAGGGCTTACAAGTGAGCTTTGTATATCTTATGCGCGCTAAAATAGCCGTTATTCAGAATTTTGGACAACTCCGACCATATTCTTAGTATCAGGCGATTAAATAATAAGGAGGAAATCAAAATGATTTCAAAAGAAAAGAAAACAGCAATTATTAACGAGTATGGCAGAAGTGCTGGAGATACAGGATCACCTGAAGTACAGATCGCAATCTTAACAGCAAGAATTCAGGAACTTACAGAGCATTTAAAAGAGCATCAGAAAGATCATCATTCAAGAAGAGGTCTTCTTAAAATGGTAGGTCAGAGACGTGGTTTACTTGCTTATTTAAAGAAAACTGATATTGAAGGATACCGTACTTTGATTGCAAAATTAGGAATCAGAAAATAATTCAGACAAAGTTGGGGGCGGAGGAATCCGTCCCTTAAGTTTGTTTCGCAACTCGTAAACCATTAACCAATATGTAGTATCACAGAAGCCGAGACCACTGAAAAGCAGATTTTCGGAAAGTCTGTTTTTCAGTTGTTTCGGAAAGTATACTACAGTAAATTAAAAGGAGACAAAATATGTTCAAAAGTTTTTCAATGGAACTGGCTGGAAGAACGCTTACCGTAGACGTGGGAAGAGTTGCAGCACAGGCAAATGGTGCAGCATTTATGCACTATGGTGAAACCACCGTATTATCAACAGCTACTGCTTCAGAAAAGCCAAGAGAAGGAATAGATTTCTTCCCATTAAGTGTTGAGTATGAAGAAAAATTATATGCTGTTGGAAAGATTCCGGGAGGATTTAATAAAAGAGAAGGAAAAGCATCTGAAAATGCAATTCTCACATCCCGTGTAATCGACAGACCAATGAGACCATTATTTCCCAAAGATTACCGTAACGATGTTACATTAAATAACCTGGTTATGTCAGTAGATCCTGATTGCAGCCCGGAATTGACAGCTATGTTAGGTTCCGCTATTGCAACAGCAATATCTGACATTCCATTTGACGGTCCAACATCCACAACACAGGTGGGACTTGTGGACGGCGAACTGGTATTTAATCCAAATGCAGCTCAGAAAGCAGTATCAGATCTTCAGTTAACAGTTGCTTCTACCAAAGATAAAGTAATCATGATTGAAGCAGGTGCAAACGAAGTGAAGGAAGCAAAAATGATTGAAGCAATTTTTGCTGCACATGAATTAAATCAGGAAGTCATTAAATTTATTGATACCATTGTTGCTGAATGCGGAAAAGAAAAGCATACTTACACAAGCTGTGCAGTTCCGGAAGAATTATTTGCAGCAATGAAAGAAATCGTTACACCAGAGCAGATGGAAGAAGCTGTTTTCACAGATGACAAGCAGACCAGAGAAGGCAATATCCGTATTATCAAAGATAAATTAACGGAAAGCTTTGCTGAAAACGAAGAGTGGCTTGCTGTATTAGATGAGGCTGTTTACCAGTACCAGAAAAAGACTGTTCGTAAGATGATCTTAAAAGACCACAAACGTCCGGATGGAAGAGAAATCAACCAGATCAGGGCATTGGCAGCAGAAACAGATTTAATCCCAAGAGTACATGGTTCTGCCATGTTTACACGTGGGCAGACACAGATCTGTACCATTACCACACTGGCTCCTTTATCAGAAGCACAGAGAATCGATGGTTTAGATGAAGCTGAGACTTCAAAGAGATACATGCATCAGTATAACTTCCCAAGCTATTCCGTAGGGGAGACAAAGCCATCCAGAGGACCGGGACGTCGTGAAATCGGACATGGAGCTCTTGCAGAGCGTGCCCTGATTCCGGTACTGCCAAGTGCAGAAGAATTCCCATATGCGATCAGAACCGTATCTGAGACCTTTGAATCCAATGGTTCTACCTCTCAGGCTAGTATCTGTGCATCCAGTATGTCTCTTATGGCAGCAGGCGTACCGATTAAAAAAGCGGTAGCTGGTATTTCAGCAGGACTTGTAACCGGTGATTCAGATGACGATTATCTTGTATTAACCGATATCCAGGGACTGGAAGATTTCTTTGGAGATATGGACTTTAAGGTAGCAGGTACCCATGATGGTATTACTGCAATCCAGATGGATATCAAAATTCACGGACTTACAAGACCAATCATTGAAGAAGCAATCGCAAGAACGAAAGAAGCAAGAACCTTTATCTTAGATGAAGTTATGAATAAAGAAATTGCAGAACCTCGCCAAGAAGTTGGCAAGTTTGCACCAAAGATCGTACAGATCAAAATTGATCCTGAGAAAATAGGTGATGTTGTTGGGCAAAGAGGAAAAACAATTAATGCGATTATCGAGCAGACCGGTGTTAAGATCGATATCACAGACGATGGTGCAGTATCCATCTGTGGCGTAGATCAAGACAGCATGGATAAAGCAATCGATATGATCAAAATCATCACAACTGATTTTGTTGCCGGACAGTTCTTCGTTGGTAAAGTAGTAAGCATCAAAGAATTCGGCGCGTTTATTGAATTTGCTCCTGGCAAAGAAGGAATGGTTCACATTTCCAAAATCTCAAAAGAGAGAATTAACCGCGTAGAAGACGTTCTGACTCTTGGAGATATGGTTAAAGTTATTTGCCTTGGCAAAGATAAAATGGGCAGAATCAGCTTCAGTATGAAAGATGTAGATAAAGAGAACAAAGAGCATAAAGAGCATGCAGAAAAGAAAGCTGAACAGCATTCAGAGCAGTAATTTTATCATCTAATATGAAAAGAAACAGTCAAATTTGAGGATCCCCATAGGGGGATGTCAATTGGCTGTTTCTTTTTAGTTGCTCTAGAGCGTGTTTTAAAATTGCTTTCTGGCAGCTGTGCGTCACGCTTTGTGGGAGATTTGTCCCGGATGAAGGGCGCGTAGCGGGCTACGCAACCTGAAT
>OATB01000602.1_pt1 | contig 21569 bp, 13 predicted proteins | sample 1494941 | NCBI WGS metagenome assembly OATB01 (sample SAMEA2579931, study PRJEB22360) | human gut metagenome | reverse complement strand
GATGCAAGGATAAATCTGAAGTCTCTTTATCCTAAAGTTAAGCCTTCGTAATAATCATACTCTACACAACTAAACTATGAATAATAACTAGTTAGTACACTAGAGCGTGTTTTAAAATTCATTCCTTCCATCTGCATGCCCCACTTTGCGGCATATTTGCCCCGAATTCAGGTTACGTAGCACGCTTGCCGTCCTTCATCCGGGACAAATCTCCCACAAACTGTGATACACAGCTGCCAGTTCGTTTCAATATTTATAATATCTTATTCATCTCTTATTGGTTGACGCTTTGAGCAGTTCGATCAATTACTTCATCTTGTATTTCTTCTGTAAGTCGCGTGAAATAAGCACTGTATCCTGCAACACGAACGATAAGTTCAGGGTGATCATCAGGATTGATTTTAGCCTCCTTCATTTCTAATTGATTAATAATGTTGAATTGTATATGTTTACCACCGTGAGTGAGATAAGTCTTAATCATGGAGGCAAGTTTTTTCATGTCCTCTTGTGTTTTTATGGTATCAGGAACAATTTTCATATTCATTAGGGTTCCCTGATATGCATCTTGAGGTATTTTCATTGCGCTCATAAAAACAGCAAGAGGTCCATTTTCGTCAGTGCCTTGTACCGGTGAAAGCGATGCATCTGCAAGTATTTCTCCACTTTTTCTTCCGTCAGCTGTGGCACCAGTACATGCCCCCCCAGGCTGGTGTGCAGAAATAGAAATGGCATTTGGTTTTAATGTATCACCATAGGCACAAGAAAGACTAAGGCATGTGTCAGCATGCAGCTGATATACCTCTGCAACAAGTTCATCAACTTCTGGTATATTATTTCCATATTTCGGCTCATTTTTAAATGCCATACGCATTTCAGAAAAACCTTCCCAGTTGGCATCAAGAGCTGTCAGGAGTTCCTTCATAGTATATTTTTTCTCGTCATAAATTAGTTTTTTTATTGCATAGAGAGCATTACCAGTATTTACGCCCCCAACGGCGCCAAGAACAGCACCATTTTCAAAATCAAATCTTCTGGAATACATATCTTTTCCAACGCTTACTCCATGCTGCATCAGTGCGGAACGGAAAACATCAGGGAATAATTCACGTTCTGCAATAAGTTCCACATTAATACGTTCATTTGCCATTTCCATAAGATATTTAATTTCTTCAAATACAGCATGTTTAAACTCATTAAAGTTAGTCATTTCAGTAATATCGCCATAAGATTTTCCAACCATTTCATTAGTATATCTGCATAGACCCTGATGCATACAAATGTCCATAGCCTGGGGAATGATAAAAAAAGTAGCGACTTGTGTTCTGGTAATTCCCGGAATGTTGCCATCAACACATCCTGTAGGGCAGTAGTCTCTCGCAATTTCGACTGGGAGCTTGTTTGTTTTGCTCTGGCTTGTAAAAAAATTGATAAAACTTTCATCGCCAAGAAAGGCTGGTAAACCAATGCCGCTTTTTACACATTCCAAAGCTTTCAGCATCAGTTTTTCAGGAGTGTTTTTATGTATACGTAAAGTTAGCGTGTAATGTGGGAGATGGGTATCTTTTGCAGCTTCTAAAAGAAGATATGTCAGCTCATTGGTGGCATCACTTCCGTCTGCTTTTACACCGCCAATTGTCCAGTTGTACCATTTTGCCATACCTGAATTTTTTGCACGATTGGCTTTGCCTGAGACTCTGTTTATTTTCATTACTTTACATCTCATAATTTCTAATAATTCAAGAATTTCTTCATCTGTTGTAATATGGTTATCAATGTCCTTTTTATAGAATGGATACATATATTGATCAAATCTACCTGCCGTTGCTGTGGGGGAAGGACACACGAGCAGGAATGTAAACCAGAATGATTGAAGTGCCTCGTAAAAGTTGTCAGCAGGTTCGTATGGTATTTTCTGGCAGATGCGTGACATTTCCAAAAGCTCTGCTTTTCTTTGGGGACTTTCTTCTTTTGCCGCCATTTCAGCAGCTAAAATAGAATATCTTCTTGCAAAACCTACCCAAGCTTCAAATACAATAATGGTTCCTTCCCAGAAATTACGTTTCTCAATACTGTCACTTGAATCATAACGGAGATTATTAAGGCACTCTTTTGCCTCGGCAATAATAGCCTTGGCACCTTTTGTTAGGATCTTGCTATAGTCAATGCAGACAAGAGCAAACCCTGGTCCAAGTCCATAACCGGACATAGCAAACCCGCCGCCAGAGCCCCCTTTTTTGTCTGTCCATGGAGGTAAAATACAGCCGGATTTCATAAATGGCCATAGTCGTTCGTTTTCACCGAGTGATTTTCCCATCGTTTCAACTAGATTGCTGTTTAAAGAGTTACTGCGAAACTTCTCGTTAAGTCTGTATAATTCGGCCTCATCCTCTGGTGCAATGGTGTAAATTTCACTTTTCAGGGATTCGACCTCATCTTTTGTCCATACACCATATTCATATTGCATTTCAAGACCAAAAGGTTTACTTGCTCCTGAACCGCATAGTAAATCGTTCTCTTCAATAAAAATTGTTATATTATCTAAAACATGAGCATGTAATTTCGCCCGTCGTAAAATCATTGGTTCCCCCACTGTTTGTTCAAGGGATTCATTAGCCAAACGAAATTGTTCTACACAAAGTGGGTACTTGCTTATTTTCAGGGATGCCTTCATTTTTTTTACTCGTTCATTCATTGTTGTTTTCTCCTTCTAAATATATTGGTGTTGGGTTTTAGTAAAAATTAACATATTCCTATCAGTTTTTTACCGGCAAAATGTCATGACTATTTTCATTATAAAACGTGGAAGATATAAAGCAACCAAATTAAGCAATCTTTGAAATTCCTGTTCTTAATGCACAAGGGGATGTTTCTTGTGCACAGGTTTATATGAAATAACTTGATTTAATAATATTTAAGAGTACACTGTTATTTATGAGTAAGAGGAGGAGAGAATTTATGAAAACAAATATTAGTCCGCTTGTGGCTCCGGTTTTTGATATCCAGTCTTTTTGTATCCATGATGGTCCGGGAATTAGAACAACGGTTTTTTTAAAAGGCTGCCCCCTTCGCTGCCGATGGTGCCAAAACCCTGAATCATTCATACCCCAAATGCAGCTTATGTATTATGCAGGAAAATGTACAGGGTGTGGAAACTGTATATCTGAATGTAAGGAGGATGCGATTACATTTAAGGATAACAAGGTTCAAACATTTGACTCAAAATGTACAGGGTGTGGAAAATGTGTCCCAATTTGCCAATCGAAAGCTAGAGAAATGGCAGGAAAGCAAATGTCAGTTGAAGAAGTATTCCAGAAAGTAAAGTCTGAGAAGATATTTTTGCTGGAATCTGGAGGTGGTCTTACAATAAGTGGCGGGGAAGCGCTTTTTCATCCCCAATATACATCTGCACTTTGCAAAATGGCACATGAAGACGGGATACATACTGCGATTGAAACGAGCTGTTATGCATCACGACATACAGTCGAAACCGTGTTTCAGGATTTGGATTTTGCAATGATTGATATCAAACATATGAATCCAGCACTTCACAAACAATATACAGGTGTATCAAACGAGCAGATTCTGTCAAATATTCAATACGTTTCCCGGTGTTTTGGCAAACCCATTGTAATCCGATTCCCAATTGTACCAGGGTACAATGATGATTTAGACAACGTTAGGGCGACAGGTGCTTTTGTACAAAATAACTTGGGTAAGGACGCAAGAATAGATATCCTTCCCTATCACAATCTTGGAGATGCAAAAAGAAAAGCACTTGGAACGGAACAGGACTTTCTCCTGGTTGCACCTTCAACAGATAAAATAAACGAAATAGCAGATATCCTTAGTTCGTATCAGTTGAAGGTACACATTGGAGGGTAGTATGTCAATAAAAGTATTTATATTATGTATTTCATTAAATATGGTTTGCAACTTCAAAAGCATCCCATATTGCGTACATAATGTTAGATACTTTTTTTGCATCTCCCAACAAGTAAATTTCGGGTATATCATATTCAAGTTCATGATAAAGGCTGTCTTCTTCACGATACCCAACAGAAAGGATAACGCTGTCGCACATTATATCAAAAGAACCACTGCTATTCTGTACAGATAAAGCATTATTTTGGTATTGCTGCACTTTGGTACTGGTCTTTATATCGACACCATAATAAGGTAAGAGACGTTCTAACATATCCTTATTTGCATGGCAAGTAGGACCGTTCACTGCCATAATCTTATCCATAGCTTCTATTATTGTTACAGATTTACCTTGTTGTGCAAGCCATAGTGCAGTTTCACAGCCAACAAGTCCGCCACCAATAATGACAGTTTTTGCTCCACAATCTTTTTCTTGAGTTAAAACTTGTGCAGCAGTATAGACACGAGAGTCATCACCCAGTGAAAATGTCTTTGGTTGAGAACCGGTCGCTACAATTACAGCGTCATAATCTTTATCTAAAGCATCATTTTTCGAAATCAATTGATTCAGGTGAACATCAACTTTTAATTTTTTTAGCTGAGTTGTATACCAGTTAGCTAAAGCAATATCGTCTTCCTTAAAATCAGGGGCACCTCCTGGTATCAAATTCCCACCCAGTTGATTGGTTTTTTCGAAAAGTACAGGTTCATGACCTCGAATAGCAAGCACACGTGCCGCCTCGCATCCAGAAACACCTCCGCCTATAACTAAAACTTTCTTCTTTTTTACAATCGGTTCATATGCAGTCACACGTTCTCTTGCTGCCTGTGGATTTACGGCACAATTTATCATAGAATATTCTTGAATCCGCCCCATACAGCCTTCTTGGCAGGAAATGCACGGACGAATATCTTCTAAAAATCCACCACGGAGCTTGTTTACATAATCAGGATCAGCTAAAAGAGGTCTGCCAAGACTTATGATGTCACATTCACTATTTTCCAATGCGTGAGATGCCATTTCAGGGTCATCCATACGTCCCGCACAAAGAACAGGGACACTGACAGATTCTTTTACCATTTTGCAATAAGGGCGATATAATCCTTTTTGCTGGTACATTGGCGGGTGATTCCACCACCAGGCATCGTATGTTCCAACATCGGTATCCAGGGCATCATAGCCGTATGATACAAGGAGTTTTGCAGCCTCCAGGCCTTCTTCGATATCGCGTCCCATTTCCTGAAATTCTTCCCCGGGAAGAGCTCCTTCACGCCAGTTCTTAATCATGCTTTTGACACTATATCTTAATACCACCGGGAAGTCATCACCGCAGCGGGACTTAATTTCCAATACAACTTCTTTCGCAAAACGTAATCGGTTTTCTAACGATCCGCCATATTCATCAGTTCTTTGATTAAACATAGAAATAGCAAACTGATCCATTAAATACCCTTCATGTACGGCATGGATTTCCACTCCGTCAAAACCACCCCGCCTTGCATTGTAAGCTCCATCCCCAAAGGATTTGACAATACTGGCGATCTCTTTCTTTTCTAGTGGCCGACAGGTTTTATTTAGCCAGCGATGAGGGATTGCAGAAGGAGCAACGGGAGGGAATTCACCCAGGTTAGTAGGAATGGTAACCCGTCCAAAGCCGCCTGACATCATTAAAAATATCTTGCTCCCATATGCATGCACACGTTCTGTCATTTCTTTACTTGTACGAATAAAGTGCACGGGATTATAAGTGGAGTTCGGGCAGTTTGGCATACTCTGAGTTTCCACGGCGCAGTCTGAAAAAGTCACTCCAGTAATGATAAGGCCAGTGCCGCCTTTTGCTCTTTCTGTGTAATAATCAATACCTCTCTGATTAAAGCCTCCTTCAGCATCTGCCATTCCAAGTGGTCCCATTGGGGCCATTGCAAAACGATTCTTTATTTTCAGAGAGCCAATGGTAATAGGGGTAAATAAATTTTTGTAATTCATTAATAGTCCTCCTGTATTTTAATAATGATAGTTTTATACTGTTCATAATACTTTTTTTGAATATTTTTTCCGATAAGGCTAAATAGGTTTGCTTTCTCGTCTTTTATTTCGAGGCAGCATTGCTTACGTTCAGGTAAATAGCACAGGATATCTGCTGTGTTAATCCAGAACCCATTGGAATCTGCCTGGACGCAATCTGTAAGGGGGTGAGAAACGTAGTCATATACATAGACATCTGCTTCTGCATTAACAGATAGAATGTGCTGTTTTTTTATACCATTCAGTTGTTCATCATAAAAAGCTTTGATTGCAAAGAGTGTCTCTTGCTTTTCTCCGTATTCTCCCCCCGTGTTGCCATATAGAAAGACAAGTGCATCTACGTTATTTAAAGCTTCAAAAGTTCTTAGAGATTGTTTAAATGCAATATTGATGCAATCCATACCATGTCCTCCAAATAATGCGATTGGAGGGACAGAAGGATTTACTACATTTACAGGAGAGGCATTGTAAGCCTCTTGTAATTTTTGGTTGAATAATTCGTTGTTTGGTCTGCAGCCATTTTCAAGATAGCTGCGAAGGACACCCAGTCCTTTTCCTTTGCCAGCAAAGGCAATCACTTCAGAGCTTGGAGAATATTCTCCGTCTGTCATACGGATGCGTTCTTTCAAAAGATCTGGAAGAGATTGAAATTCCTCCGCAATATCACTTCCCATATCTAGAAGACTGGACCAGGCGAATCCGGCAGCACAAGCCTGCACCCGGCTTGAAAATTCGGTGTTACCGCCAACGGAACCTTCCAAATGGGGATTATCCCCTGTAAGTGCAAGCATTAGAGAGGTATTTCCACCAAGGGAAAAACCATATGTAGCGAATTTGTCTGGATCCAATCCAAATTTATTTGCGTTAGCGCGAAGATAACGAATGGCACCTTTTGCATCATGGATGTAGTCTGGAAATGTATTTGGCGGATAATTTCTAACATCAATGGCAGCAATTGCATATTTATGCCTGTGTAATAATTTTAGTTGAGGTGGAAGGGCACAATAAGGGGAACCATAACCATGAATATATATGATGCAGGGCTGCATGGTAGCGTCACTATCTTTAAAAATATCAATATAAAGATTTTTTCTTCCGGGAACAAATAAAGCATATTCTCTTTCGTCTACAAGTTCACTGGAGAGAAATTGACGTCGAAATGCTGGAAATGGATGCTCATCATCGGAGTAAATTGTTTTATATGGGGGATGAGGAACACACTCAGGGTTACCAATTGGAGTAAACATTACTTTCTCCGTTCCTAAATACAGGGAGTTTTCTCTTGTGAGAAACTCGTTATTATTTGAATATTTGTTCCACAGGCCATTATTATAGATATAAACATTTTGGTCAAAAGCATATAATGTTGCTGGAATGTCAGGGTTAGACAGAAAACCTTTGTACGTATTATATTCTGTTTCTAAAAAGGGAACATTGATATTAGATGCATAGTCTCCGCCGGTGTATAAAGTAAGAACCGGAAGGTTTTCCTCATACATATAGTGTTGGAAAGCAACGTTATTGGCACAGGTGATTGTGATTCTTAGTCTGCTTTCAGCTTGAAAGTGGTAGGCAATCGGGTCAATTGCGAATTTCAATAATGTTGGCTTGTTAAGTCCTTCGTTTAAGCATTTGTCTACATCTGAACTTAAACTGGTATGCCATGTGGCACCCATCTTTTCCCATGCAGGGTTAGGGGCTGAAATTCGATGTGAAGCCCGCATGACGCCATCTTTGATATACTTGGAAGTGCCATCCGGTAGTACCTCCTGGGCATAAACAATAAGATCAACATCCTTCGAAGAGCAAGAGACCCATAGCTCCACAGAGATGCAGCCAGCCATTTCGTTGTTATACATTCTAAATAAGGGTGCAGATGTAAAGGTTATTCCTTTATTATCAACATCGCTGGACATATCCCCATTCCAAAATAAGTTGGAACGATCATAAGTGCTTTTACCATTTTCGTCTTTAAACACACAAATATCATCGCGTACTTGATAGGCTAATACGGAAGTAGTTTCGGGTTTTTTTAAACTTAAAGTTCCATCATTGCAAGAGTTACATGTTCCGGAAGGCATGTCATTGAAGTAGAGTTTAGTACGAACCTCATTTTCGGGCGGCCAACTTTCAGAAAAGCGCCATTCATCTCCAGATTCTGCATGAAACATATAATAGGATACAGGTGGCATATTGGAAAAACTGTTGTTCATGTCTTTTAAGGAGTAATCATACCAGGTTTTATAGGCTTGCACCAAATCAAATGTTCCGTTTGGAAAATCAGATTGGCAAATACATCCACCAAAATGTGTCCATGGCCCAAGACAAACGCTGCCGCCAAAATCAATAAAATGTGCAAGTTGACCGAGAGTTCCAGACTCCAGCTGTCCAATAAACTGATGTTGTCTTACATCTTTTCTGGAAAAGAAAGAACTAAGACGACCATAAGGCGGAAGTGTTTTAAAAACCTTGTCACCATTGTAGTTTGGATGTTTAGAATCTCGGTTTAAGTTTGGAATTAAAAGTGTTTCAAAAAAGTCTCTATTGTTTCCAAAATGACATTCTGTAAATGCACGATATGCCATGGAACCATCAGAATCTGAATCAACAGGTACTACCTTTTGAAGGAAATCCTCTTTGGACAGCAATTGTTCAACAGTTCCATATCTCCAATGTGGAGCAGCTGAAACGCCATTCGGGTAGTTTTGGTAATAAAAATCAGAAACAGCAACAACTGGTGTGACAGTGTTAAGCTGTTTAGGATTGTATGCAGCGGTACATAACTGGATATAGGCTCGATTTGAACAGCCTAACATTCCAATTTTTCCATTATACCAGTTTTGTTTGCTAATCCATTCTGTTACAGCAATGACATCTTTACAGTGTTCCTGACTCCCAAAGCTGTTGTTAATACCAAATGAAACTCCACAGCCACGTAATTCTAAGGAAACAAAAGCGTATCCATACTTTACTAAACTCTCCCCAAGAACTATCTCAGGATCATCAGAATCGATTCTGTTTTTTCTATTAGCTATAAATATAACAGGATATTGTTGCGAACAAGTATCTGATGAAACCATAGGAAGTGTCACTTGTATTGCAAGAAGAGTTTTGTCAAAACTTGGGATATACAGAGAAAGAGTAGTTGTATCAGTGTATAGTTGTGTTTCCTCTGCGTAGTACGAAAAAGGGTTAGTAGCTTTTTCGGTCTTTTTTAACATTATATTACCTCCTTTAAATGTGATAGACTAAAGTACGCAAATTATGTGCCAGTTGTATCTATTGATAAAATGCAAAAAAGAATGCATAGTTATGTTTCAAAATGAAACGATATTACAAAAATGAAATGAAAATGCTAATATTATTTGTATCCACTTATCTGGAATTTGTGTGTTGCTTCAATATAAATATAGTTAAAATGACTAAAGGGTATTTATTTTCAAATCGATCCACTGAATTGGCATGAAACTTGCGATGTATTTATTATCAAACAAAAAAGAAAGGAGAGGAATATGTTTAAGTTTATAGGAAAAAGAATTTTGTGGTTGATACCGGTTATTTTGGGGGTAACATTTTTTGTATTCACTATCATGTATTTTACCCCCGGAGATCCAGTAAAAATTATGCTTGGAGCAAATGCTACAGAAGAACAGATTGAGCAAAAGACAGAAGAGCTAGGTTTGGATAAACCATTCTTAGTAAGATTTGGGAACTATTGTAAAGATGTATTTTTTCATTTTGATTTTGGAAAATCTTATCAAACAAATCAAAGTGTAACGGATCAAATATTAGCGAGATTTCCTTATACATTTAGAATAGCATTGTTCAGTGTACTGTTAGCAACGATTATCGGTATTCCTATTGGTGTAATTGCTGCTACACATCAATATTCATGGAAAGACAATCTATCTATGTTTGGATCACTATTTTGTGTATCCATGCCAAATTTCTGGTTTGCATTAATATTAGTCATGATCTTCAGCCAAAAATTAGGAATACTTCCATCTTCAGGAATATCATCTTGGAAAAGTTACATATTACCAGTGGTATCCTGTGCGATTGGCGGTGCTGCGTCAATTGCAAGGCAGACGCGTTCTAGTATGTTGGAGGTAATAAGACAAGATTACATAACTACGGCGAGAGCAAAAGGTCAAAAAGAAAATCAAGTAATTTATGGTCACGCATTAAAGAATGCACTGATTCCAATTATTCAGACAGTAGGAAATATGTTTGGGGGATCACTTGGAGGTGCATTGATAGCTGAAACGATTTTTTCCATTCCCGGTATGGGTGTATATTTAATGACTGGAATTTCCCAAAGGGACTATCCGGTTGTTCAAGGAGGAGTTATATTTATTGCAATATGCTTTTGCCTATGTATTTTATTAGTGGATTTAGTATTTGCATTTGTAGATCCGCGCATACGATCTCAGTACAAAAGCGTAAGAAAAAGCAAAGGAAAGGAAGCATAGCAAATGTTAAATAAAAAGGGAACTGAAAAGCCAAAATCTCCAATATTAGAGATTTTAGAAAGACTTGCAAAAAATAAACTTGCAATGTTAGGGCTTATTGTAATAATATTGATGACTTTGGCTGCAATATTTGCCCCACTAATTGCTCCTTATAACTATGCACAGCAGGATATGAGTGCGGTGTATGTATCTCCTTGTAAAGAGCATTTATTAGGAACAGACAGACTAGGGCGAGACATTTTAAGCAGACTTATCTATGGAGCTAGGCAATCATTAAGAATTGGTGTGTTTTCTGTTGCTATTGGAGCGGCTTTGGGAACTGTTCTCGGATCGATTGCAGGATTCTATGGAGGAAAAACGGACAACTTTATGATGCGTTTCCTGGATATTTATCAGTCTATTCCAGGAATGCTTCTTTCGATTGCATTAGCTGCTTCGTTAGGACCTGGGGTAAATAATGCTATTTTGGCTGTAGGGATTTCTACGATACCAGTTTACGCCAGAATTATCAGGGCGTCAATTATGACAGTTCGGGATAAAGAATATATAGAAGCGGCAAAAGCAATTAATGCGAGTGATTTTCGAATAATTACAAAGCATGTGTTACCAAATTCATTTGCGCCACTAATTGTAGAAATAACAATGAACATAGGAAATTCTATTTTGATGGCAGCAACATTAAGTTTTATTGGTCTTGGGGCACAGCCACCATCACCAGAGTGGGGAGCAATGCTTTCTGAGGGAAGAAATTATATGCGAGATTATGGATATTTAGTTATTTATCCTGGTATCTGTATTATGGCTAGTGTATTATCCTTTAATATGCTTGGGGATGGTCTAAGAGATGCACTTGATCCACGTTTAAAAAGTTAGGGAGGCATAAGAAATGGAAAACTGTACATTGTTAAGTGTTAATAATCTCATAGTAGAATATGCAGCAAATAAAAAAATAGTGGAAGCAGTAAATGGTGTCTCTTTTAATTTGAATAAGGGAGAAACATTAGGCCTTGTTGGAGAAACAGGAGCGGGTAAGACAACAATTGCTAAGGCGATTATGAGAATTCTCCCGGATCCGCCGGCTAAAATAAAGGGAGGGGAGATTTTATTTGAAGACAAAGATATTTTAAAGCTTTCTGATAAGCAAATGAGTCATATAAAGGGGAATGAAATTTCCATGATCTTTCAAGACCCTATGACAGCGTTGAATCCAATTATGACAGTGGGAAAACAGATATCAGAAACGATTTGTCTGCATAATAAAATATCAAAGAAGGATGCACAAATCGAAGCTGTAAAAATGCTCGAACTTGTTGGAATACCAGGTGAGAGGTATGGTGAATATCCTCATCAATTCTCAGGGGGAATGAAGCAAAGAGTGATTATTGCTATGGCACTGGCTTGTAAACCAAAGCTTCTGTTGGCAGATGAACCTACAACTGCCTTAGATGTAACGATCCAGGCACAGGTACTAGAAATGATTAATGAATTAAAAAAAGAACTAAATACGTCAGTTCTTCTAATTACACATGATCTAGGAATTGTAGCAGATATGTGCGAAAAAGTTGCAGTTGTTTATGCGGGTGAGGTTGTAGAGTATGGAACAACAGTAGACGTATTTGACAATACTGCACATCCCTATACGAAAGGGCTGTTCCATTCTTTACCAAAATTGGATTCAAATGAGGCAAGGCTTAAACCGATAAAGGGAATGATGCCTGATCCTACAGAATTACCAAAAGGTTGTAAATTTAGTGAACGATGTCCATATGTAACGGAGCAATGCAAAAAGGAAGCATCAAAGATTACTCAATTGAAGAATGGACATTATGCTTTATGCAGCAGAATTGGAGAGGTATAAATATGGCGCCAATATTAGAAATCAAAAATTTAAAAAAGTATTTTCATACTCCAAAGGGAACGCTGCATGCCGTAGATGATATTAGCTTTCAGTTGGAGGAAGGAAAAACATTGGGTGTTGTAGGTGAATCCGGATGTGGAAAATCTACATTAGGAAGAACGATCTTACATTTGCTTGACAGTACTGCCGGGCAGATTGTCTTCGATGGCAAGGATATCACCAACGTTAATAAAAAAGAGCTGAAAGTGGTTCGTGAAAATATGCAGATGATTTTCCAAGATCCATTTGCTTCATTAAATCCAAGGATGAGTGTGCGTCAGACAATTATGGAACCGTTAGTTATTCAAGGTAAACTCTCTAAAGATCAAATTGAGAAAGAAACAAAAAAATTAATGGAAACAGTAGGATTGGCAAGCCGGCTTGCTAATGCATATCCGCATGAATTAGATGGAGGGCGCAGACAAAGGATTGGAATCGCAAGAGCATTGGCTTTGAATCCTCGATTTATTCTTTGTGATGAGCCTGTATCCGCACTGGATGTATCTATTCAAGCACAAGTTCTGAATCTGATGCAGGATCTGCAGGAAGAGCGAAAGCTAACGTATATTTTTGTAACGCATGATTTATCAGTTGTGAAATATATTTCAGATGAAGTTATGGTAATGTACCTTGGTCAGATGGTAGAAATGGCGCCTGCTGAGGAGTTGTTTGATAATCCACAGCATCCATATACAAAAGCATTACTATCTGCAATTCCAGTACCGGATGTTCATGCAAAAAAAGAACGTATTCTTTTAAAAGGTGAAATAACATCTCCAATTAACCCAAAACCGGGATGCAGATTTGCTTCGAGATGTATATACGCAGAGAAAAAATGTTTGGAACCTCAAAAATGCTGTCAAACAGGTGAGAATCATTTTGTCACTTGTTGGAAGATAGAAAAACAATCATAACGAAAGGAAAAAGATTATGAAAAAAAGATTTAGAGCATTAGTGGGAATGTTATTGGCAACAACATTAACTGTTAGTACTATTACAGGGTGTGGAGGAACCGATGGTGACAAGCAGGCTAGTTCCAGTGAAAAGAAAGATAACTTAGTTATCACAGTAGGAAGCGACTTTGGCGATTTCAGCCCATTTAGTACAAGCAGCTCGGCAGTTAGCGTTACATATCAAATCTATGAACCATTATTTAACGCAGGGTATGATATGGAAATAACACCTGGCTTAGCGGAAAGTTGGGAACAAATTGACTCTACACATTATACTTTAAAGATTCGTCAGGGGGCAACAGACTCAGCTGGAAATAAATTTACAGCAAAGGATGCAGTGTATACGTTAAACGAATATGGTAAAGATGCACAAAACTCAGGATATGTACAAAATGTGGATCTTGAAAAAACCGTAGCTTCTGATGAGTATACATTGGAACTATATTTTCTGGAACCAAACATGTATACGTTTATGAACCTATCCACAGTAAAAATGTTTACGCAGGCAGCATGGGAAGCAAGTACGGATAAGATGGTTACAGATCCGGTTGGAACAGGACCGTATGTATTAGCTGATTTTGTAAGTGGATCTTATGCAGAAGTAAAAGCAAGAGATGATTACTGGGGTGGGAAGCCCGAAATGCAAACTGCAAGATTTAATGTTATTTCAGAGCCATCACAGGCAACTACAGCATTAGAGACTGGAGAAGCGGATCTTGTAATGAAATTACAAGCAAGTGATGTCGATTATATTAATGGCAAAGATGGGCTGACAACGTTGGTGGATCCGGGTGTACAGTCTATGATGATGTTTTTTAATATGTCAGAGTCCTCTGTATTCAAAAATAAAGATTTAAGACAAGCACTGTGCTTTGCAATTGATAATGCTGCAATCAATACGGTGGCATATGGAGGACTTGCAACACCGTCTGTTTGTCCATTTTCTACTGAAATGACAGATTATGTAAAAGAGCTTGACGGTGAAATGTATTTGACATTTGATATGGATAAAGCAAAGGCATTGATTAAAAAATCTGGATTATCAGGTGGAAATATAAAAATTGCAACAGATGGTTCGAGCCAAGAGACAGCAATTGCTGAGATTGTACAAAATACTTTAATAGATCTTGGATTTACTGTAGAAATAAATAATTACGACAGTGCAACTATTTGGGATATTGCTGATGATGCATCTCAATGGGATTTAATTCTTAATATGGGGGCATCACCAAGCGGGTATGGACTTGATAAATTAAAAGCTTTCTTAGGATTCTTGAATTGGAGCCAGTGGAGTGGGGCTGAATATGATAAATTCATGTCACTTTGCGATAGCGCAATTAGATCTGAAACAGAAGAGGACTATACAGCAAAAGAAATAGAAGCTGTCCAATTGGTTAAGGATATGGTACCGGTATACACATTAGTACAATTATCAAACATTTATGCGTTCAAAGATAATTTGAATTTTAAAGTGTGGAACCGTGATGGTGTGCTGGTAAAAGAATTAAAATTTGAATGATATTGGATGAATTGGGCGGAAGAAATCTGCCCAATTCTATTATAGGTTTTTAATAGCAGCCGGATTTTCTTTCCTGTCTGCTGTTTTTATGATAGTATATCAATCAGGAGTATGGAGTTATTCAAGGGTATTTATTTTTGTATCATCCTGCTAATCATAGGAATCATTATCTTTAATTATGGAGAGAAAAATGGAAAGAAAAGTAAAAATTAAACTGTCGGCTGCCGAGCCAGATTATAGTAATATAGAGTATCTGCCCAAAGAAATTATTCATAAAAAAATCATCATAAATGAAAATGGGAATAATTCAATCGTATATCCAGATTCTCTACAGAAATATGAGGGAAATATAGTAAATGGAAAAACAGATACATGGTATGAATATGTTCCAGAACAATTGGCTGATAAGGAAGAGAGAGTTTTACTGGTTTCCTTTCATGGAGGCCTTATGCAGGGATGGGGACAGGCTGTTTATTCTTCTTGGGTAAAGATTGCAGAAAGAGAAGGTTTTGTTGTACTTCTGCCGGAAGCGGGTAATAGACATATGTGGATGATTGACTATGATCAGAGTCTTGAAGAGAGATTGACATCAGAAAGCGAAACGGGTCTATATTTAAATAAAGTGCCTGCCAGTATTGATGACAATTGTGATGTACAGATGGTTTTACAGTTGATTGATCGCACAGTTGAAAAATATAATATTGATCCCAAAAAAGTTTACTTACATGGAATGTCTATGGGAGCTCTGATGGCTTCCATGTTAGCAAGATATTTTGGATACCGATTTGCAGGAGCTGCCTTTTCGGGTGCGCTTGCAGCGCCATCATTACTCTATAAAAACAAAAGTGAGATTATAAATGCGGGCGGAAAGGTACCGATATGCCAAAGTCACATGGAATTGGATCAGATGAACCCTGGATCAGAATTAACAATACAAGAAGTAATAGAGCGAAATAGACAATATTGGATTTTAGTAAACCAATGTGAAGCAATTCCTAAAATCTCAATTCGAAATGAAAATAATATTGCTTATTATAGAGGCAAATCAGATTATATGTTTAGAGAAGTGAAAAATAGGGATCATGGTCAAACGATAGATGAGGCAGAAATTTTGTGGGAAAATCTTTTTGATTGTTATAAAACATATAACAAAGGTGGATGGGCACAAAAGGGAGACAGCGTTTCTATTGCATTTGCGGAAGGTAAGAATACTGTTTTTGTAAATGGTGAAATAAAGAAATTAATAGAAGATACATTTTATTGGTCAATTTTCTCGTTTCACGGGATGAATGGCGAAAAAATATTTAGAGGTCGTTCGCTGATGGTGTCAGTTGAGGATTTATGTAATGTTTTTGGTGGAAAAATCATAGAAGACAAGGAGCAGAAAGAGGTATGGGTTTTATTGCCGGATTGCCGTGTGGTTCAGTTTGCGCAAGGAAATATAGCATGCATAATAGAGAATAAACTTCGGGCCATGACAATAGAGGCTGTCAGAATAAAGGGGAAATTATTTATTTCCTGTGAGTGGTTTGTAAGGGAACTTGTTCATTACATGGTTACGGAGTGCGACGGGGTTATTTATGTTACAGATCATTATGCACAGTTGTCAAAAAACATGGCATATCTGATTAACAATATACTGTAAGAAGGGAAAAGAGGCTTATGTTTAATATATTTTTTCTAAATATGTTTAATGAATTAATGGTTGAGCAGACAAAGAATCTTGAAAAATTAATAGATTTTAAAATGCATCAGGGAATCATAACTAATAATGCCAAGGAAGTAGAGAATCAAATCCGATGGGCAGAGCGTGAGAAGATGGATGCAATAATATGTTCTTGGGAAGATTATGAGCAAATGATGTCCTATAAGCCTCTTGTACCAGTATACCCTGTTCGAATTACAGCCTATGACACCAGTGTTATTCTTCACTCATTGAAAAAGTATCTAAAGGAACGGCATTTAGAACATTACCGGCGAGTGATTTTAGGAACCTATTTACCTATTAGTGTGCGCTTGGATATATTGGAGGAAATGTTTGATTTTGAATTGATTAATCCACCGTGGGAAGATGAACTGAGCCAGAGTTATTTCGATTCATTTGCTAAGGAGGGGTATCAAGTGGTGGTCTGCGCACCTAAATATATAGATAAGGTTCGAAACAGCGGTATGCATCCATTTCACGATGAACAGGTAAATCAATATATTGACTTTTCACAGGATATTAAGCAGGTAATTCAGCAGGTTGCTATAGGCAGCCAACTTCAAAAGACCTTGGAAGAAATGGAAAACATGTTAAACAATTCGTTTGAGGCAATATGCATATTGGATAATACTGGAAGAGTCACTGCGTATAATGAAAAGTCTGAACAAATGTTTAAATTAAACAATGATAGGAAATATGCAGGCTACTTCTTTTACGATTTGGTACCAGCGGTTTCTAAAGAAGAAGTTCTTGAAGTACTGACAAGTGGAAAGGCGTTTTACAGCAGAATTATTAATGCAAATAATTACATGGGAATGCTTAACATTACGCCTAATCATAAGGAAAGGGATGCCAATGGCGCTGTAGTTCATTTTACAACAATTCAACAGATTGAAAAAATGGAAATACAGGTAAAAAGTGAAATTTATAAAAAGGGGCATTATGCAAAATACAAGTTTACGGACATTTTAGGTGTTTCTGAGATTATTCAAAAAACAAAAAAACTTGCAGAAAGATTTTCCAAATATAACTCCAATATTCTTTTGTATGGAGAAAGTGGTTGCGGCAAAGAATTATTTGCACAAAGCATTCATAATGCCGGTCTTCGAGTGAACCAACCTTTTGTAGCGGTAAATTGCGGTTCGCTTCCAGCGAATCTGCTTGAAAGTGAGCTTTTTGGGTACGTCGAAGGTGCTTTTACAGGTGCCCTTAAAAAAGGGAAAAAAGGGTTGTTTGAAATTGCACATAAAGGGACTATTTTTCTAGATGAAATTTCAGAAATGGATACACAGGGGCAAACTCGTCTGCTTCGTGTGCTGGAAGAACGGTGTGTTATGCGCATTGGTGACGATAAGGTGATTCCGGTGGATGTAAGAGTTGTAACTGCATCCAATAAGAATCTCCTTAGACTGGTAAAGGAAGGAAAATTCCGTGAAGATCTCTATTATCGTTTGAATGTTCTTACATTAAATATTCCACCGTTGCGGGAACGTGAGGAAGACGTCATTCTGATTGCCAATGCTTATATAAACAAGTATGGAGAGGAGTATAGAAAGCATATTGTGCTAAGTGATTCTGCGAACAAAGAGCTAATGAATTTTTCATGGGAAGGGAATGTCCGGCAGTTGAGAAATTTTTGTGAGCGACTTGTAATTGTTGCAGATGAAATCGAAATAGCAGGATGTGACATAAGAGAGCAGCTTGCTGTCATGGGAATGGCTATTTTTGAGAGGGCTATTGAAACGGAAAAAGAGATCACTGAAAATGTGAGAGATATCACAGAAAGTGTGAATAATATTAAGACAGCTGAACGTATTAGCATTTGCAATGCCTTGAGAAAAGCCAATGGCAATAGGGAATGTGCATCTAAAATGCTAGGAATTAGTAAGTCAACCTTATGGAGAAAAATGAAGGAATTTGAAATCTCTGAGAAATACTGAATTCATATAGATTGAAACACAGAAGGCGGAAATCAGATGATCCGCCTTTTTGAAGTGTCTGGGATTAGCATATCATTTCTGTATTTTGCAATTGTTCTTCGTGCTACAGAGATTCCGTGGGCGCTTAGCGCGATGGCTAGTTTTTGATCGCTTAAAGGATGCAACTTATCCTCAGTGTCGATTATTCTTTTTAATATCTTCTTTAAGTGTTCCACTGTCATTTCAGAGTTGTTATTTACAACACCTTTAGAAAAGAAATATTTTAAAGGAAAAACACCCCAAAAGCATTCTAGGTATTTGTCATGAATTGCCCTGCTTATTGTAGAATCATTAAGCTCTAGTTGTTGTCCGAGTGTTGACTGATTTAAAGGTCTTAAAAAGTCAGGACCCTTCCAGAAAAAAGGTTTTTGATTTATCAAAATCTGTTTTGTGATACGCAGCAACGTAGAATTTCGTTGTTCAAGGCATTTGTTAATCCAATCTGCCTGCTGAAATTTTTGGTAAAGATATTCGCGAATCTCTTGGTTAGAGTGATTCAACATTGGTCGATAGTTGTCACTGAGCGAGAATCCAGGGGATAAATCTCTATTAATTTTAATCTGGAAATGTTCATGCTTCTGTAAAATAATCACATCTGGTTGTATGTATGTTGCAAGTTCATTGCAGCAAAAGCCATTTGCAGGCTTGGGATTTAATGTTTTAATGAGTGCAATTGCTGATAATAATTCATTAGTACTTACATTAAGTAATTTAGCAAGCGGTTTTAAATGATTATTTGCAAATTCATCAAAGTATTTACTGATGATTTGAAAAGCAAGATTTCTGGATGGGTGGTTTAAACGTTGCAGTTGTAAAAGGAGACATTCTTTTAATGTTGATGCACCTATGCCTGTAGGTTCAACAGATTGAAGGGCAGAAATATATTGATGTGCTGCATTTTGTGAAATTCGAAATACCTCGCAAAGCGTGTTTGAGTCCACAGTTAGAAAACCGTTACTATCCAAAGACTCAACCAGATAGTAAAAAATGGATTTGTCTTTTTTGTTATTAAAAAATGGAATTAACTGAAAAAGTAAGTGATCTGAAAGTGAATTCACAGAATCAGTCAAAATTTGTTCTAAAACAGTGCTTGTGCTTTTTTGAGGAGAATGAAGTTTATGTGTAGAGCTAATATAGTCTTCGTTGGAATAGGTAACATTCACCTGAATCTCTTCTTCGGGAGGTGAAACAGGATCCAACTCAATTACAGGATTTTCTAATGCAACATTATTAAGATATATATCTAAATCTTGTGCACCCATTTGTAATATCTCCAGATTTTGTATTGCTTTTTGAGATAAATTCTGTTTCTGTTCAATGGTCATAATCAGTTCGGACATATAATTCACCTTTATAATTTTTCTTTCAAGTATTTTTCATAGTAATTTACAATAAAGCAAGACATTAAAAGCGTAAATTTAACGGAACCATTATCCAAAGGTAAATGAATAATGGAATTAATTTTATTTAGTTTATTTAATACAGTGTTTCTGTGCATAAATAAAACAGTTGCGGTATCAGCTACGTTTCCTCCTTGAAGCAGATAATGGAAAAGTGTATTTAGTAAATCACATTGATGATTTTGGTCATAACGGTATAACTCAATTACTGAAGGAGAGATTAGATAAATAATATCGTTATGATGGTGTGTTCTAATAAATTCTTTCGCACATAAATCAATTATATAATACATACTATATTCGTTATACTGCAAGATATATGAGTATTTTTGACTACTGGAAAGAGCTTTTGAAAACTTTAGTACAGCAGAGGTTGTTCGGTATAGCGTTGGATACATTTCTTTGTATCTACAGGCATTGCTTATTGATGCCTTAAGTTTGTATTCAATTAAAAGTTTATTAAATGAAATATAGGAAAAGTCCAGTTCTGATGTGGGACGTGTACTTTGTGAATATAAAATTACAATGCTGCCTTTGTATGGAAAGGTGTTTTGCTCCTGAAAAAAATCTGAAAATAAACATAATAGATGTAGTAATTCTGAACCGGAAAGGGGAGGCTCATCATTGGATTCTATAAGTATGCAGGCAATAAATTCATCAAAAGGATAAAATGTTTTGGTATAATCAATTGTTTGTCCATTTAAAGCTTCTTTCCATGTGCGTTGCATTGTTAACAGCTTCGATTTTTTTAATATATAATTATTACTGGATATTAATTGTTTAAGTCTTGAATAAAATTCTTCAAAATCAATTCTCAAAAAAAAATATGTAATATCTGAGGGCAGAATTTGGTTTAGACAAGAGCTGTCGCTGTTGACTATGAAAAAAGTAGTGTATGGTGGAAGCGTTTCGTGACTATATTCATTGATAAAAAAAGAATAATCACAAAGATAAACCCCATATTTACATACAATTGAAAAATCTAACAGAATTGTCAGGTTCGTTTCAATTACAGTGTTATTTTGAAAGGAATGTTTCATAATAACACTATCAAAAAATTCACGTTCGATATCTCTTAGTAACATTATAGTCCTCCACTTATTGAATGTCTATCTAAAATACACGCAAAATCTATGCCAATTATTGTATTCAAAACGTGGTATAGTCATTTCGCCAAATTATTAAGATATGGTGAAAAAGTAGGCAGGTGATACTGACCAGGTTCACGTATGCCGGAAGCACCTTCCGGCAGTGAAGCAGATTGTCGTAGAAGACACCGGGAGCTGCATGTATACCTAGGATATTCACCACATCTTAAGGTTCTATCGTAGCCGATTCAAAGGATTCCCAGGTAACAGGACTTGGGCTGCCTCTGGCAAAATCCATAGTGAACGTTCATGAAGGGAATATATTGGTAGAAAACGAGCTGGGGAAAGGGGGCAAATTTACGCTTGGTTTTCTTAAGCTTACAAATGTGTAATCTACGAAAAGCAGAATATTCCTTATAAATACAGGGGTTAGCGCATTATATTGGGAGTAATTTACACCACTTTTACACCATTTGAAAAAACGCTTTGATATGATTAGTATTTGGCGGGAGATATCGGGATACGGTATCTCCTTTTGCGCGGGTTAGAATGTGTATAAAATGTCAAGTAAAAGTTCCCACTTCGGATCATATAATAATGGTCACTTTA
>OATB01000597.1_pt1 | contig 21829 bp, 26 predicted proteins | sample 1494941 | NCBI WGS metagenome assembly OATB01 (sample SAMEA2579931, study PRJEB22360) | human gut metagenome | reverse complement strand
CGTGACCAGTGTTGAGGAAACCCGGGTGGTGTTTATGCGGGACGGCTATCCGCATCCCTGCATGCGACCGATGTACAACTTCCTGGGAAAATTCAAACCCGAACCCCGGGAAGAAACAGAATAAAACGAAATCCCTGCCGGCAATCACACTGCCTGATGGCAGCATAATCCACTTATTAATTCTCATCCCCGGAGACAAGCCCTGAAAACCACTCCGGGTGTTCACTGTATGCCGTGTTCAGCGCATCCCAGGAAACGTTGATATAAAAGCTGTCCTGCAATTTCCGGGTAACCACCTCTGCCAGGCGGTTCCGGTTATCCACCAGTCCGGCATAACCTCTCTCTGCCAGCCACTCATTCAGTTCATGTTCCAGAGACAGATTGATAATATCGTAATCGGACCTTGCCATTCCCGTTTCCTTAGCACATGTTTTCAGGCACGGGGATAAAGTATAAAGAATGTCGTACTGCTGCTGCCAGAGCAATATTCCCCCTGATGGTCGTATCAGAGATGGTATGCCGGTATTTTGCGGGTTGTTCCCGTCAGGTTATCGTACACCTCCACGGTTGTGGTCACCACCGGCATTCCGGCCTTTCTCAGCCTCAGAACATCAGCCGCAATACGCTGACTGCCAGACCAGAACAGGCCGTCCAGTGCAGTCACCAGTAAACCCGCCTCCAGTGCATACTTCAGCCGTTCACGGGGCGCTTTCACTTCCCGGGCAACCTGCTGATATGGCAATGATGTGTTTTCATTCCCAACCACGCGACGAATACGGTGAGACAGATGATAACGGAATGTATCCGGCACACCAGAAAGGCTGGCCTTCAGGCTGTACACGCAGCCAAACCGTTTATCGTTAAACACCACATTTTTCTGGCTGATGCCCCATTCTTCACGCAGCGCGGCAATCAGTTGTGGTGTCCGGGTAAGCAGCAAGCGAAAAGGCAGTTCAAAACTGGTGACGTAATCCACATTCAGCAGTGCAATACGCAGCCGTTCTTCTGGCCCGGCCTCTGTCTGCCTGCACTCCTCCAGAACATCCTGCCACTGCTGGCGAAGACGGGGCGATTCGTTCCGTTCTGTAAAACAGTATTTATCCGCCAGATAATCAATTCGTGTACGCATACTGAAAAGAATTCCGTATAAAAATTCATCTGACAAAACTTTATCAGTCCATAAAAATCAACGGAAGCACAGATGATTCACTCGTCCATTACCAACGGATTTTGCCAATAACCCTGGCGTTGACAACGGGTAACATAAAAGACAAAGACTGAACAACTGTTTTTAACGGCGATACTGCATGATTTCATCGCCATCCATCACCGTCATATCCACCAGATGAAACAACTCTGTGCAGGTTTTATCCTACAGGTTCCGGATTATCAAAACACGTCGGTCAGTTCATGTTGTACGTGGACGGGCTGCGCTCCCCATGACAGAACATTATCGATATCACCAGCATACGTGCCACTCAAAGTGTTGCGGCATCGTACGGCGTGGTCGTGTTCTTCTCTTTTTCCTGTTCACAATAACCTGCTTAACGGTCAGAAGGCATTTTCACCAGGATTATATTCACCTGCACAACCATGTTCAGCCATGACCGCTGATAAGTGAACATCCGGAGTATATTATTCTGCCGCTGTTGAATTGCCGGTAAGCTCCCGGTCCTTTGCTCCGGCACACTGTTTTTGTTTCTGGCTCTCTGTCTGAGGTGAAACCTTCCAGGTATGTCGCCCCATTTTTGTTCGTCTCCATTTTTTTAAGAAGTGCTCAAGTGAAAAACTTTTTACCTCTCCGGGAGTTGTCGTATTTGCTGATAATGTTCGTTTGTTTAAAGAACCTGCTGGTCTTGCCATTAATATTACCTGCTGATTGCTTCACGCCCGGGCTCCTCGCACTGTGCGCGGGTTATTGTTTCGTTTTCAGTCCCGGGGGCGCCAGGACTCTGTTTGCAGACCATAACGGCCTGACCTGTAGTGTTTCTTCGGCTCTTTGATGCCCGTTTACGCCATTTGTTCCCTGCCCCTCTGTCTGATAACGAATACGCTCACTACGCACAGCACTGAACAATACCGGCAACAGCATGTCTTACATGACATTCGCTGTGCCATCCACCGGAAAACATTTTCAGATACCGGATGAGGTACCACTTCCATTGACAGCACGAGGTAACAATACTGATGGTAACGCTGACCATTAACCGTAAACCGCAGGGTATTTTCAGTAAGTCACCGGCAACGCCGCTGCAGGATAAAACGAACACAGTACACAACGAGAAGCCTCTTCGGGTGAGGAATCAAACACCATGGCGACATATGACAAAACGCCAGCGCAAAAACCGTAAGCGTATAAATCGTCTTGTGGAACTCTGGCCTGAGTTATTCAACCGGGAAAAACCAAAACCGCTTAAAGTGGGGATAACTGACGACCTGATACAGGATATCGCCATCAGAGAACTGGCGTTTGGCGCAGGTGCATTACGCGCGGCAGTGGCGTCTTATGTGCAGTCTCCGCGCTATTACCGTGCGTTAATGGCAGGTGGCGCCCGTTACGACCTGAAGGGGCAACCGTGCGGAGAGGTGACACCACATGAACAGAAAGAGGCAGAGAGCCGTTTAATGATGCTGAATGACCGACGAAAAGCCAGAAAGCGCTGATTCACTGAGCTGTAATCAATGTACAGCGCTGTACCGGACGATGGATAATGGCGGTCACAACCGGTAACCCCAGAGACAATGCGACTGTTTTTAACGCAACATACTGGCCGGATGTATCACCCCGGGCAACCCGAAAACACTTTTCCACCCGGCATTGTCCGCCAGCACTTATCATCCGCCAGGTCTGTTGCAGTAAATCCACCACTTGCGAACATTCTTCCTCAACCGTGGCACTGGCCCGCGGATGGCAAATGCTCGTCTGACTGAGCAGCAACAGGCATCGTATTGTTGCTCCTCCATGTTGTTCCCGCAACCAGCGTAATACCATCGGCGAGGATGGACTGGCCGTGTGATTACGCTCAGTAATACGTTCGTGCACCTGTCGGTAAAAGGAAGTACAGAATGCGTGAATCTGTTGCCCGTTGATATTTCCTTCTGCCGAATAGAGCGTGAAGTGAAATGCCAACAGATTAGGCCAGTGGTCCACCGCCTGCTGAACAAAACGCCGGATGTCTCCCGGCTCTGAAATTAAGGCTTTGGTTATTTGCACGAAATGTTCCTTTTCAAACCCTGTTGAATTTTGTTAAGCCGATGCAGACGCACGGAAAGCGCACATCAACACCGGCACGGTACGATACAAACACCAGTGACTGGCGGGACGAAGGGAATGACGAATCAGTCAGGAAATGATGACAAACAGTTGGCTGACCAGAGGAGTCAGCAGAAAGATGAGCGGGAGTTGTCAGCGCCAGCACCAGGGACAGGGCTGATTTCCACAATACCAGCGCCGGCATTTCGCACATTGTCAGCGTACTGGCATTACAACACGTTTCATGCTGCTGCTCCTCGTGATTCCTCAATTCGCTGCTGCATCCACTGCTCCACTTCACTTTTGTACCAGCGGCTGCTGCGACCCAGTTTTATGGGTTTAGGAAAATGACCTTCACTGATCAGCTTGTAAAACCATTTATCGGTCATACCGGTGAAACTGGTGATGTAGTTCATGTCGATCAGGGGATCGTCGGCACGCAACAATACACTGTCGTGGCCTGTTATTGAGGTCAACATAGTCAGGATGTCCTCTGTGAGATTTATGGAGGTTGGGCAAATGCGGGTGAATCTGCTGAACTGAGCTTTCAGAACAGTCCTGCAGATCCGGGATAGCCGGGATTACCGGCGAGGCAACGGGCTTCCGGATCGCACACACCACGACGATCGCGGGCGAAATCACTGAACGCCCAGATCAAATCTTTGAGGATGTCTTCGCAGTCCGGTGAACGACTGTCCAGCACCACATCCCGGGTGTTCTGCTTCTGGTACGGTGCCGCTTCCCCCGGTGACGCGAAGCCCAGTACGTTGCTCCAGGCATCCAGAATCAGCCGGTCCAGTTCAGGGCCGTCGAAATACTCCTGTCTGACACACAGCACCACGTGGTATTCCGGCTTTTCAGGATGACGGGTCAGGAGCCAGCAGAGATCACGTCCGGGGGTTGCATTCATCAGCGCACTGACAGTTTCGATAAAGTCCATACCAAACCAGGTCTTTCTGCTGCTGAAGGTAGTGTCATATTCACATGGCAGACGAAGCAGGATCCGCCGTACCCGGGAGCAGGACTGTTCACGCAGCGCACGGTTGAGAACACCGATGATTTTGTTCTGATAAGACGGCCAGAAGGGCGCCAGGCTATAGTCGAAATGAGGGATACCATTCATAAGATATGCTCCATATGGAAACACACGACGCATCCCCGCCAGCGAAAGACGAGCGTATTGTGAAACTGAAGGCGTCGTGTACTGAGATTGTTGATGTGATAACCGTGGAACCGGGGATGGCAGATGTCGTATGCCAGGACAGTCAGGAGACCAGACAGGTGTAAAATTCCTGAGGTGGGTTTAAGGTGAATGACCTCCGTTGACTTCGGTTCACATCATTAATCAAGGCGGTAAGTTTTTACCGACGGAGTGTTTCCAGGAGCGGAAGCAGATAAAAATACCGTTGCATGACTTCAGAATGAGTGATCAGAATACGAGGTAAGGGCGTTGGCTGACGCCCTACCGTGGCATACGCTCAGGCACCGGATGCCGTTTTACAGGGTTCACCTGCCATCCAGTAGATGCCCCGCTCCACGACTGCAACCATAATTACGTTGACCAGAACCGTCATGCTGCTTCGTCTCATACTTCACGAGATAACGGGCTCTCTCCATGGCTTTCTGCATCGCTTCCACATCACCACGCTTGACCCAGAGCACAGCGGATCCACCAGATTTTTTGTCAGAATCCTTCCGGGTATCAGAACATCCACCAGGCACAGGCGTATCATCGGAAGAAGGGCGAGCATCAGATGATGTCGGTTTACGGAAAGGCGTCCGCCTGGAAAAATGAACCAGTCCATTACCCTGCCAGGGCTCAAGATGCAGAGCACTGCACCATGCCAGTTGGATCAGCGTCGCCAGCGAAGAAGGAACGGTGAAATCCCCTGGCGAGCACCAGGTATCTTTGTTGAGCAGTAATATCACGTGATAATGTTTCCTGCCTTTTTCCTTGCCAAACTCCCGACACCAGAAATAACGCAGGGTGGTTGCACGCACACGCTTGTTGGCACGTCGTTTTTTCCGCTGGTAAGCCTGAATTTTTGCTTTCAGGGATGCAAAAAAACGAGAAATCACTGCTGAATCTAAATCGGTATCCATGATGGTGGCAGGCATATACTCAGGGAAACGTAAATCCACCCGGATTAACGAGACGGCACGGTGTTGCGCCAGGGCACTGTCGAGAATACTTTCAAAACGGGATAACCAGTAAGCATTGTGTATTGGTTGATTCATGATGAGAGATCTCCGTTGATTTGGATTGACTTCACATCATTAATCACTGTGGTAAAACTTTACGGCATCCCGCCATTGAGCAACGCCAATGGCTCCTGATTAAAACAGAATGAATCCCCACGAAGAAAAAAATAAACCTACACGCAGAGTAAAACACACAACAACGGCATAAATAGTTTTTAAAAACTACAAAGCCTGAAAGGAAAGGGATCAACAGAACGTGCAAACAAAACGTCAGAAACGCAATCAGAACGCTTTCTGGCGCTGTAAATCAACAACAACACCAAAACCTACAGCTTAATCACACAACTCAATCACAGAGCCGAATAGCGCGCTTAAAACCTGTTTACAGATAACCCCGCCCCAAGAACAAAAACCACTAACATCAGAATCGATTTTCTCATCCTGAAAATGTTACGTTTCACTACGTACCATAAAAACGATTAACTATTAATAACGTAAACCTCATCTGAATCAAAATACCAGAACCAATCATCACGCTTTTCCTGAAAAGAGCCTTGCGCTGAGAAAAAACACCAGGGTCAGTTAATCACCTCATCAATCTCATCGCTACAAAAACATCCATAAAACCATTTAACAAAATCATCGTAAGCACACAGTAAATCACGCCAGGTTATCTCAGCCGGATTTGCGTTTTACATAAAGACACTTGTCTCAGGTTAACGACTAAAAACACAAAAACTCAGAAAAGGTTAAACGTAACTTCAGAAAAATAGAATGTCATCTTGATTGCTTAAACAGGAAAGATTGTTTTGTAGCAGCTTTAAACTGATTTTAGCTAACGTAAAAACAGGACTGACAGGTTTACTAAACAGGATGTGTATCAGACAAAGCAATGTGTATAACAATGCTTAATGAAAACACTTATAGGGTTGTTTATGAAAATACGTGTATGTCTGGTAAAACACTTAGTAGAAAATACGTATATAACACTTACTGAAATGCTTAGTAAAATATGTGTATATAGTATCATACCGACACTCTCAACATCTTCAGACATCCATGCATACTGGGTGTTGATTTTTCACTTTTACAGCCAGCATAGAGTTTTCTGTTCTGAAAACAGAGCAGATTTACTCTGGAATTATTTTTCTGTCCCCGTATTTCAGGCCCCAGAAAAGACAATCCGAAGCAAACCGTTTGTCAGCTTCCATATCATCTTTTACCCCCGGAAAGTGATCGCGTTTTACAACCAGAATGACAGCCATACTGATTATGTCGTCTCCCGGCTCCCTTCACATATAACATGCATGTCTGTCATTGCTTACTGCTCCACATGACAGGATTTCACATACAGGATGCGCATTCAGTGTTTTTATCGCCACTATAACAGACAGATTACTGTCGCTTTTACTCTTCAGATTGTTAATCTGACCACAAGAACAGCCGAACGGCAAAACGCCCTCCACAAGGGGCACATGAACCATAGTTGATAGCATGTTTTTCCTGATCAAGGAATAGTTCAGGAATATTTTATTGCATTAATAACTGGTTAATAATCGTTCCATGAACACAAAATGCTTTTATTTGTAAATTTTGTTGCATTGTGCTCATTTTATTGATATGGGGTTTAATAACAGATAACCCGGAAAGAAGGAGAAAACAGATGACATTACGGATTAACGATCAGGGGCGAGATAAACAGAATCAATTTTTATCGAAAAATGGAGAAAATCTGAATTCGTTAAAATCGCGTCATGTGCAGGATAGGCATTTACCTGAATGGCTTAAGGATAAAGTTGCAGCATTCTGGTTTTGTCTGGTGATAAAGGATATGAAAGTGTCAGGAATCAGTTACTATGAACTTACCATGCCACTTCCCACTTCTGAAGAATCTGTTTGCATCAGTAAGCTGTCATCCTCAACCCATGAGATTCGGCTGGAGATCATCAGGCGATGGATTGATAGCGTAGCACAGATAGAAACGGAAGCTTTTACTAAAAATCTCATTGATGCTATCTATAAAAACTGGAAGGAAATCGGGAGCAAAAACTAGGCCACATGGCTGAAAAAAAATCCGGAACAACTCGAGTGGGCATGGAAATATATTAACTTTCGTATTCCCGGGTCGCATTTAACCTGGTTTTGCCCTGTCAATAATGAAGAGAAACGCATTGCCATTTTAGCATTACTTAAAATACTGTATCCCGGAGATACGCCATGTCAGTATAAACCAAAAGAGTTTCATGTCGGGATCTGTGCTGAAGAACATTTTTACAAAAGAATGCACGACGCTTTCAGAAAACAGTTTATCGACGGTAAAAAAGATAAACGAGTACAAATCAACGTAAAGATATCGCCATCCGCCAAAGGCGCTCTGGACAGACTGACCAGAGCGAGGAAAACAACACAGCAGGCTATTCTGGAACAACTGATTCTGAACGGTAGACTGGATTAACTTTCACTACTTCCACTCCTGGCAGTTTTCCTCTTTTTGTAGTGTCTCCCGGCTGCAGGCATCAGGTACTTTTCCGTCATTTCGTTGCAGAACTCTTCAATGTAGTTAATCAGCTTCTGGTGTGCTTTCACCTTTTCTTCCCCGGAGGACGCTTTCAGATAAATGTCCTCCTTTTCCACAAGTGTATTTATAAACTCTCCCGGACATCCCTGGTTATAAAGCAACGTGAAAAACAACACATTCCCCAGTCTCTCCAGTAACTGCGATTTAACCCTGTATTGTTGTTTGCTGAGGATTGATTGTTTTATAAAGCTTAGTCTTGTTAAAAGTTGTTCAAATCCCGGTTCCAGTTTAAAAACAGATTTTAATACCAGGGACTGATACTCCTGATAAAAAAGTTCAAACGTCGGGGATGCAGACTGACGAACAGATTTGGCTACAACCCATGGACTAAATCCCATGATTGGGATTTCCTTCGCTCCCTCCAGCGCACTCAGAGGTAGTCCAGCAATCCATGCGTCCAGCTTAGCCGAATCAATATCCCCGCTCAAAACCTCATACAAACTGCCCGTGAACGGTTGAGTCGGTTTTTTTGTTGTTTTACCTTCTGATTGCCTGAATCCATCCACTTTTCTCCGGATATTACGCGGAATCAGCATAAAAGGCGGGACATTAAGTGATAAACGTTTACCCGTCATACGATACCAGTGGCCCACCTCAACCTTAATCCGTGTATCTGGCCTTGTATCTGGCCTTAGCTCAAGTGCTATTATGTTAAGCAGGTACAGATAACGCACCGTATAACAGTCAAAATGTTTCTCCGGATCAAACGGCTCTGACCGTTCTCTGCACACAAGTCCGCTGCGCTTCAGTATTCGCTGGGTATCTTTCCAGGCCTTACTCTGAAGAATGGTGGTAACTCTGGCTTTATTAGCAATCTCACGCAGCGCATCACTTTGTTGTGCCGTCATCTCTTCCCTCCACACTTTGTCACTCCAGATTTTTTCACGTCCATATTACCTGAATGATAAACCGGATTAGTGTGATCCGGTTCAGCGAAATCAACAGGATACCGGTATGTCATTCAGCCATTCTTCCCTCTCTGCACAAGTGAAATCATATCTGACGTTTCTTCCTGAAGAAATTCGCCAGAAAATCCTTGAACATCTCCACGGTGTTATTCATTACGAGCCCGTGATTGGCATTATGGGTAAATCCGGCACAGGCAAAAGCAGTCTGTGTAATGCCATTTTTCAGTCCCGTATCTGCGCCACGCATCCCCTGAACGGCTGCACCCGCCAGGCTCATCGCCTCACCCTGCAGATTGGTGAACGCAGAATGACGCTGGTCGATCTGCCCGGCATTGGTGAAACACCGCAGCATGATCAGGAATACCGGGAGCTTTACCGTCAGTTACTGCCGGAACTGGATCTGATTATCTGGATCCTGCGTGCTGATGAACGTGCGTATGCTGCTGATATTGCCATGCATCAGTTTTTACTGAATGAAGGTGCAGATCCCTCGCGTTTTCTGTTTGTTCTCAGCCATGCCGATCGCGTGTTTCCTGCTGAAGAATGGAACGACACAGAAAAATGCCCGTCCCGTCAGCAGGAACTCTCACTGGCAACAGTAACAGCCCGGGTGGCAACCCTGTTCCCTTCATCATTTCCGGTACTCTCCGTTGCCGCACCTGTCGGCTGGAACCTTCCGGCGTTTGTATCGCTGATGATCCACGCACTGCCACCACAGGCAACCAGCGCGGTGTATTCACATATCCGGGGGGAAAACCGCTCTGAACAGGCCCAGAAACACGCACAACAGACTTTTGGTGAAACCATCGGGAAAAGTTTTGACGACGCCGTTGCCCGTTTCAGTTTTCCGGCCTGGATGTTACAGCTTCTGCGCAAAACCCGGGACCGCATTATCCACCTGCTGGTCACACTGTGGGATCACCTGTTCTGAGCGCCCCGGAGTCCCCCGTGGCAACCGTATACCTTTACACGACAACGGATTACGGTAACCACTGCCGTATACCGTCTGTCATTATCAATAACACGCTCTTTAATTTCAGAGGTCAGTCATGAATACCAGAATTCTTTTTCCCCTGCTGTTCACTGTGGCATCATTCTCCGCCTCCGCCGGCAACTGGGCTGTCAAAAACGGCTGGTGTCAGACCATGACGGAAGATGGTCAGGCGCTGGTAATGCTGAAAAATGGCACGATTGGTATTACCGGCCTGATGCAGGGATGCCCGAATGGTGTACAGACGCTCCTAGGCAGCCGTATCAGTATTAACGGTAACCTGATCTCCACATCACAAATGTGTAATCAGCAGACGGGATTCAGGGCTGTTGAGGTGGAAATCGGACAGGCGCCGGAAATGGTCAAAAAAGCCGTTCACTCCATAGCAGAGCGTGATGTGTCCGTTTTACAGGCATTTGGTGTACGAATGGAATTCACCCGCGGTGATATGCTGAAGGTCTGTCCGAAATTTGTCACATCACTTGCCGTTTTTTCCCCGAAACAGACGACCACTATTAATAAAGACTCCATACTGCAGGCTGCCCGACAGGCATACGCCCGGAAATACGACGAGGAAACAACAGAAACCGCTGATTTTGGCTCTTACGAAGTAAAAGGCAATAAGGTTGAGTTTGAAGTGTTCAATCCTGAAGACCGTGCGTACGACAAAGTGATCGTCACGGTTGGTGCTGACGGTAATGCCACCGGAGCCAGCGTTGAATTTATCGGAAAATAGCCGGTATGTCGGACTGTCACCCTGTTTTATTGCCCGAAGGCCCTTTCTCACGCGAACAGGCGATGGCTGTCACAACAGCTTACCGCAATGAGCTTATTGAAGATGACCAGGGAACGCATTTCCGGCTGGTTATTCGCAATGCTGAAGGGCAGCTACGCTGGCGGTGCTGGAATTTTGAACCTGATGCCGGAAAACAGCTAAATCCGTATCTCGCCAGTGAGGGAATTCTCAGGCAATAAACGTCTTCATTTCATCCATCAGGCCGCGTCTTCTCCGGGAGACGCGGCCTTTTCGTTTATACCGCTAACTCATTCATAAGGAGCAAAGTATGCAATTAGCCAGTCGTTTTGGTCATGTAAATCAGATCCGTCGGGAGCGCCCACTGTCACGCGAAGAACTGATGTACCACGTCCCGAGTATTTTTGGAGAAGACCGGCACACCTCCCGCAGTGAACGGTATGCGTACATTCCCACCATCACCGTCCTGGAAAATCTGCAGCGGGAAGGCTTTCAGCCGTTCTTCGCCTGCCAGACCCGTGTGCGCGACCAGAGCCGCCGGGAATATACCAAACATATGCTGCGTCTGCGGCGGGCCGGACAGATAACCGGTCAGCATGTGCCTGAAATTATTCTGCTCAACTCCCATGACGGTTCATCCAGCTACCAGATGTTACCCGGATATTTTCGTGCCATCTGCACCAATGGCCTGGTCTGCGGTCAGTCGCTGGGAGAAGTCCGGGTGCCACACCGGGGAAACGTGGTGGACAGGGTGATTGAAGGTGCTTACGAAGTGGTGGGCGTTTTTGACCGGATTGAGGAAAAGCGTGATGCCATGCAGTCGCTGCTCTTACCGCCACCGGCACGTCAGGCACTGGCTCAGGCGGCACTGACTTACCGTTATGGTGACGAACATCAGCCCGTCACCACTGCCGACATTCTGACACCACGACGCCGGGAGGATTACGGTAAGGACCTGTGGAGTGCTTATCAGACCATCCAGGAGAATATGCTGAAAGGCGGGATTTCCGGCCGCAGTGCAAAAGGAAAACGTATCCATACCCGGGCCATTCACAACATCGACACCGACATTAAGCTCAATCGCGCATTGTGGGTGATGGCGGAAACGCTGCTGGAGAACCTGCGCTGATGCCGTTTACCTGAATCACGTCTGTCCCTGCCCCCGAGCCTTCTTCATTCATTTGCTTTTTATAAGGAATAATATCATGACAACCTCTTCGCATAATTCCACCACACCTTCTGTTTCCGTAACTACTGCATCAGGGAATAACCAGTCTCAACTGGTTGCCACTCCCGTCCCTGATGAACAGCGCATCAGCTTCTGGCCGCAGCACTTTGGCCTCATTCCACAGTGGGTGACCCTGGAGCCCCGCGTCTTCGGCTGGATGGACCGTCTGTGTGAAGACTACTGCGGTGGTATCTGGAATCTGTACACCCTGAACAACGGTGGCGCATTTATGGCCCCTGAACCGGATGACGATAATGACGAAACATGGGTACTGTTCAATGCCATGAACGGTAACCGCGCTGAAATGAGTCCGGAAGCCGCCGGCATTGCTGCCTGTCTGATGACGTACAGTCATCACGCCTGCCGTACGGAGTGTTATGCCATGACGGTTCATTATTACCGTCTGCGGGATTACGCCCTGCAACATCCGGAATACGACGCCATTATGCGCATCATTGACTGAAAGGGGCCGGAACAATGCAACAGATTTCCTTTCTGCCCGGAGAAATGACAACCAGAGAGCGCAGCCTCATTCAGCGGGCTCTGAAAACCCTGGACCGCCATCTTCATGAACCCGGCGTGGCCTTCACCTCCACGCATGCGGCACGGGAATGGCTGATTCTGAACATGGCAGGACTGGAGCGTGAAGAATTCCGGGTGCTGTATCTGAACAACCAGAATCAGCTGATTGCCGGTGAAACCCTCTTCACCGGCACCATTAACCGCACGGAAGTCCATCCCCGGGAAGTGATTAAACGCGCCCTGTACCACAATGCCGCTGCCGTGGTGCTGGCACACAATCACCCGTCCGGTGAAGTCACCCCCAGTAAGGCAGACCGGCTTATCACTGAGCGTCTGGTACAGGCACTGGCTCTGGTGGATATCCGGGTGCCGGACCATCTGATAATCGGTGGCAGCCAGGTTTTCTCCTTTGCGGAACATGGTCTGCTTTAACCCGTCACCGTCACAACCACATCACACCTGTTTTCACTTTTATCTTCTGTCTTCAGAGGTATCCCACCATGAAAATCATCACCCGTGGTGAAGCCATGCGTATTCACCGTCAGCATCCTGCATCCCGTCTTTTTCCGTTCTGCACCGGTAAGTACCGCTGGCACGGCAGTGCTGAAGCGTATACCGGTCGTGAAGTGCAGGATATTCCCGGTGTGCTGGCCGTGTTTGCAGAACGCCGTAAGGACAGTTTTGGCCCGTATGTCCGGCTGATGAGCGTCACTCTGAACTGAGTCAGGAGAAATGATGAGCAGAATTATCGCTGCCACCGGACCATTCTTAACTGATTTTTTGTGAGGATTTTATTGTGTCAGACACACTCCATGAGACAACTCATCCCGACGACAATCGCGGCCGCCCCTGGTGGGGACTGCCCTGTACCGTGACACCTTGTTTTGGCGCCCGTATGGTGCAGGAGGGTAACCGGTTGCATTACCTTGCCGACCGCGCCGGTATCAGAGGGCGGTTCAGCGACGCGGATTCGTACCACCTGGACCAGGCCTTTCCGCTGCTGATGAAACAACTGGAACTCATGCTCACCAGCGGTGAACTGAATCCCCGCCATCAGCATACCGTCACGCTGTATGCCAGAGGGCTGACCTGCGAAGCCGACACCCTCGGCAGCTGTGGTTACGTTTATATGGCTGTATATCCGACACTGGCACCCGCAACCACCTCATAACCCCGAATATCTCACCTTTAGCACCACCAGTTAAGAGAACTTAAGATGAAAACATTACCTGACACACACGTACGGGAGGCATCGCGCTGCCCGTCTCCCGTCACCATCTGGCAGACACTGCTCACCCGACTGCTGGACCAGCATTACGGCCTCACACTGAATGACACACCGTTCGCTGATGAACGTGTGATTGAGCAGCATATTGAGGCAGGCATTTCACTGTGCGATGCGGTGAACTTTCTCGTTGAAAAATACGCACTGGTACGTACCGACCAGCCAGGATTCAGCACCTGTACCCGTTCTCAGTTAATAAACAGTATTGATATCCTCCGGGCCCGCCGGGCAACCGGCCTGATGGCCCGCGACAATTACAGAACGGTAAATAACATTACCCTGGGTAAACATCCGGGGGCGAAACAATGAAACTGGCCCTGACGCTGGAAGCCGACAGCATTAACGTGCAGACACTGAACATGGGGCGCATTGTCGTTGACGTCGATGGTGTTAATCTCACTGAACTGATTAACAAGGTCGCTGAAAACGGTTATTCACTCCGCGTAGTGGATGAATCCGGCCAACAGTCAACCTGCACACCACCACCGTTTACGGCCCTTGCCGGCATACGCTGCAGTACCGCACATATCACGGAAAAGGACAACGCCAGGCTGTACTCGCTGTCACATCAGACGAATGACTTCGGCGAATCAGAATGGATTCATTTTACAGGTACCGGTTATCTGTTACGTACCGATGCGTGGCCATACCCGGTTCTGCGGCTTAAACGCCTGGGGCTGTCAAAAACGTTCCGTCGTCTGGTTGTCACACTCATCCAACGTTATGGCGTCAGTCTCATTCATCTGGATGCCAGCGCTGAATGTCTGCCGGACCTGCCCACTTTCGACTGGTAACCAGGAACAACATGAAATCATTAACCACGGAAACCGCACTGGATATTCTGATTGCGTGGCTACAGGACAATATCGACTGCGAATCGGGAATTATCTTTGACAACGATGAGGATAAAACGGATTCGGCAGCACTGCTGCCCTGTATTGAACAGGCCAGGGAAGATATCCGTACCCTGCGCCAACTGCAGTTTCTGCAACAGAACCAGTGAGTCTTACTCACCAGACTTCATTCCACTGACGCCAGCCTGAATACGGCTGGCGTTTTCGTTTATAAACCAAAAGGAAAAACGATGATGTCAGATATCACAATCTCCCGCCCGGAACTGGTCAACGGACATACAGACGTTATCTGCTCAACCAGTATCCGCCACATTCTGGCTGTACGAAAAAGTACACTGCTGCAAACCGAAACGCTTATCCGGCAACTGACTGAAATCTCAGTACTGACAAAAAGCATTGGTGGTAAAAGCGCCCGGGACTGGGCGATGAAACAGGATTTTCGCTGCGGATGCTGGCTCATGGAGAAACCTGAAACAGCAATGAAAGCCATCACCCGCAACCTTGACCGCGAAATCTGGCGTGACCTGATGCAACGTTCCGGGATGCTGTCATTAATGGATGCGCAGGCCCGTGATACATGGTACCGGTCACTGGAGTACGATAATTTTCCGGAAATCAGTGAAGCGAACATTCTGAGCACATTTGAACAACTGCACCAGAATAAGGATGAGGTGTTTGAGCGAGGGGTAATCAATGTTTTCAGGGGACTGAGCTGGAATTACAAAAACAATTCACCCTGTAAATTTGGCAGTAAAATTATCGTCAACAATCTGGTGAGGTGGGACAGATGGGGATTTCATCTGAACAACGGCCCACAGGCCGATCGACTTGCCGACCTGGAAAGAATGCTGCATCTGTTCAGCGGCAAACCGATCCCCGACAACCGGGAAAACATCACTATTCATCTGGATGAGCACATCCGGTCTGTTCAGGGTAAAGAGTGCTATGAAGATGATATGTTCAGAATTAAATACTTTAAGAAAGGCTCCGCGCACATCACGTTCAGGAAACCAGAACTGGTTGACAGGCTGAATGATATTATTGCGAAATACTATCCGGAAACCTTATCGTCCGTTTAACCCAAAGCACAGACACAGTACATACACAAAAACATTCTGATAAATCTGGCGTCATTCAGAGCAAAAAAACATGTTTTCCAGATTATTTGTAAAAAAACATACTCCAGCTATGGTGGCAGGTGGCCTGGTATTTCTGTTCATTGTTCTGCTGACATTTTTCTGGAAAAAAGCAGAGCTGGTGAATGACAGCCAGATCAGAGCTAATTTCGCACTTGGCTATATAGAAAACATTCTCAATCAGAACAACAGCATCAGCCCGGAAGCAGAACATTTGCTTCTGAATAACTGTAACGCAGATACTCAGCGTGAATTAAGCAATCTGCTGCTGAAGCGCCCCCAACTTCGTGCACTGAGCCTGGCAAAACAAGAGGCTGTATTTTGCAGCACCCACCCCGGTTTGCCTGTCGGTCCGGTTGCTGAAAAGGAACGATGGCGGCACGATATGCTGATTCGTTTTCCTGAAGATACAGGTACTCTGCCCTGGCTCCTGTTAAAAACACCTTACAAAAACGGTACGGTCATTACCGCCACGGATTATTATTTTATTCAGGACATCATCTCTGTGGTTCATGCGGTTCCTGCAATACAATTCCGTTTGGGAAACACGGTCCTGTCAGCCAGCGGAAAAAATGTCACTCTGCCCCCGAACGACAGCGGCATACAAAAAGAAAGTCATTCAAAAAAATATCCGTTCTCCCTGATTTATATCATCCCGGTGAAAATGCAACTTACCTACGCCTGGAGACAGGCCTGGTATATGTTTCCTGTTGCCATCTTCGGTGGAATACTCACAGCCTTTCTGCTGTCCCGCCGTCGTCCATCCACCCCGATCGATATGCTGAAAAATGCGCTTGCTCACGGAGAGTTCAGACCTTATTTTCAACCCATCATTTCCGCTAAAAATCACCAACTGACCGGCTGCGAAGTACTGATTCGCTGGCATCACCCCGTCAGCGGGATTATCCCACCAGATCAGTTTATCCCGCTGGCAGAGTCCACCGGGTTAATTGCCCCGATAACGCAACAGTTGATGTCTCAGGTCGAACATAGCTTGAATTCTGTTGCAGATTTTTTACCGGATCAATTTCATATTGGGATCAATATTTCACCAGCGCATTTTCTGTCCCCGGGGCTGGAAGATAGCTGTATGAAGTTTCTATCCACCTTCCCGAAAGGGAAAGTGAAACTGGTTCTGGAACTGACCGAACGAAACCAGCTATCCGTCACTACAGAGTCAAAAGCGTTATTTGCGAAATTACATCAACAGGGAGTATTGTTCGCACTGGATGATTTTGGTACTGGCTATGCAACTCACAGCTACCTGCAGTCGTTTCCCGTCGATTACATCAAACTCGATAAAGGGTTTGTACAAATGGTCGGCGTGGATGAAATCTCCGGGCATATAGTAGAAAATGTTATTGAGCTGGCTCGTCGGTTAGGTATTGATATCATTGCCGAAGGCATTGAAACCAAATCACAGGAGTTGTTCATGACAGAGAAAGGAAGCTGCTATCTGCAGGGATACCGCTATGCACCTCCACTACCCGCTGAACAGTTTATTGCTGAGTGGGTATACAACAGCAGAAACAGCAAAAATCAGGGATAACACATACTGAAATGGACCAGGATATGCGTCCCCTCTTTCACCTCATCTCCTAACTCCCGGGTTTGATTCCTTTTTCGCAGCAAAAGGGACTGAGGGTACAAAAGAGGGTATATTTTTCACCAAACCAAACAAATCAGATTTATATCAATATGATAGAGGCAATCTTCGATTCCGAGTCCGGCACCACTAATTCTTAAGAACCCGCCCACAAGGCGGGTTTTTGCTTTTGGATCTTTATATAAAATAAACTTGGGAGCATAACGCCATCAGGTCTTAAACACTCCCGAATCATCAATAAACATCCCCCGCTAACAAAACACAGTTCAGTTCACATAACATCCCTGTTATCCCACACATATCTGCTGGCCGAACGACGCCAGTGCGCATACGGAGGCAAGAGCAGCCCTGCACATGGCAGCGCTTGTGGTAACCTGGTTTAATCCGGTGATAGAGGCGTTTTACATGCATCTGCCAGCAGCCGGAAAAACCAAAAAAGTGGCGCTGGTTGACTGTATGCGTAAATTGCTGACCATCCTGAACGCAATGCTCAGAAAGAACGAAGAGTGAAATGAATCGTAGCATCATGTTGCTCCATAATTTTTACGTTCAAGACAGTTGATTATCGGCGCATATGACTCAAAAAGAGCCTGATGATTGCCTCTTTTCCATAGGCTCTTTCTCTGAAGTGAAGGAAGGCCCGGAAGAAAGCACTCGCTGGCATACGTGACTCCAGCTCAACCGGAGATAATCACCATTGTTATTTTTCTATTTAATAATAATCTCCTGAAAAATAGATATAGCAAAAATACAATCCGGCCAGATTTAATTCCGCATTCATTACCAGAAATAATCAACACCACAACTATCATATCATTCAATAGTCACCGCTAAAATTTTATTATTTTCCTCTTCTTTACATAGAAATTGTCAACCTGTTTATTATGCCGCACTTAAATAGTTAATCACAAAACAACATCACCATTATTTGCGTGTTTTATTTATTAATAACATAGTCATACGTTCTTTTTTTACAAGGAAATAATCAATTGATAAATTGTTTTTGTTCTTAATAGTCAAGTAGGAAACATTTTAATAAATGATAAAAACCCTAAATTCCTTGTTCATAATGTAGGGGTGTGTTAAATAGGTGGGCAAAATTTGGTTCCCCTTCTCGCCTGTAATATTGCAGCATCTTCGCACCTCCATGAGACATTGCGACTTAATAAGAAGGTGATAAGTCCTGCATATAAGCATGGACTGACCATGGTTTTATATTCATTAAAAATTTTGTTACAACCCATTGATTTAGCATAAATAAATTATAGTGGGTTCGGGTTTGTTGTGACTGTGGCATTATTTCCGTGCAAAGGAGCTGATATGTCTGAAAGACATTTACCTGATGACCAGAGCAGTACTATCGATCCATATCTAATTACCTCTGTTCGCCAGACTCTGGCAGAACAAGGCGCAGCATTACAAAACTTGTCTAAACAACTGGATTCCGGGCAGTACCAGCGTGTCCTTAATTTGATAATGAACTGTAAAGGGCACGTTATTCTTTCGGGAATGGGTAAATCAGGGCATGTCGGTCGTAAAATGTCAGCGACGCTGGCCTCTACGGGTACGCCTAGTTTCTTTATTCATCCTGCAGAAGCTTTCCATGGCGATCTGGGCATGATTACGCCTTACGATCTTCTGATCCTTATTTCTGCCAGCGGTGAAACGGATGAAATCCTCAAGCTAGTTCCTTCACTGAAAAATTTCGGCAACCGAATTATCGCCATTACCAATAATGGAAATTCCACGCTGGCGAAAAATGCTGATGCCGTGCTGGAACTCCACATGGCGAATGAAACCTGCCCGAATAATCTTGCACCAACAACGTCTACCACGCTGACGATGGCGATCGGCGATGCGCTGGCGATTGCCATGATCCACCAACGCAAATTTATGCCGAATGATTTTGCGCGCTATCACCCGGGCGGTTCATTAGGTCGTCGCCTGCTGACCCGCGTTGCTGATGTCATGCAGCATGATGTTCCTGCGGTACAGCTGGATGCGTCATTTAAAACCGTGATTCAACGTATCACCAGCGGATGCCAGGGAATGGTGATGGTAGAAGACGCAGAAGGTGGGCTAGCGGGCATTATCACCGACGGTGACCTGCGTCGCTTTATGGAAAAAGAGGATTCTCTGACATCCGCCACGGCTGCGCAGATGATGACACGTGAACCGCTGACGCTACCGGAAGACACCATGATCATTGAAGCGGAAGAAAAAATGCAAAAGCACCGCGTCTCAACGTTATTGGTGACCAACAAGGCAAATAAAGTCACTGGCCTTGTGCGCATTTTCGACTAATTAAGCAACGGGGTGCGAGAGGTTAGTCTCTCATTGAGTTTGCGCCCCACTGAAACTTTGATAATCGTTACATGTTGATAAAAGTGAAGTCTGCCGTATCCTGGATGCGTGCTCGTCTGTCTGCCATCTCACTGGCAGATATCCAAAAACACCTGGCGAAAATCATCATTCTGGCACCGATGGCGGTGCTGCTGATCTATCTGGCTATCTTCAGCCAGCCTCGCTATATGAGCGAGTCGAAAGTCGCCATTAAACGCTCGGATGATTTAAACAGCGGCAGCCTGAATTTTGGTCTGCTTCTGGGTGCCTCTAACCCCAGTTCCGCAGAAGATGCGTTGTATCTGAAAGAGTACATCAACTCGCCGGATATGCTGGCGGCGCTGGATAAGCAACTAAATTTTCGTGAAGCGTTTAGCCACAGCGGGCTCGATTTTCTTAATCATCTTAGCAAGGATGAAACCGCAGAAGGCTTCCTGAAGTACTACAAGGACCGTATCAACGTCTCGTATGACGATAAAACCGGATTACTGAATATTCAGACGCAGGGCTTTAGCCCGGAGTTTGCGCTTAAGTTTAACCAGACCGTGCTGAAAGAGTCAGAGCGCTTTATCAATGAGATGTCACATCGCATCGCGCGTGACCAGCTTGCCTTTGCAGAAACGGAGATGGAAAAGGCACGCCAGCGTCTGGACGCCAGCAAAGCGGAATTGCTCTCTTATCAGGACAACAACAACGTTCTGGATCCACAGGCACAGGCACAGGCGGCGAGCACGTTAGTGAATACGCTGATGGGCCAGAAGATCCAGATGGAAGCGGACCTGCGGAACTTGCTGACGTATCTGCGTGAGGACGCCCCGCAAGTTGTGAGTGCGCGTAATGCGATTCAGTCATTGCAGGCACAAATTGACGAAGAAAAAAGCAAAATCACAGCGCCGCAGGGTGACAAGCTAAACCGTATGGCGGTGGATTTTGAAGAAATCAAATCAAAAGTAGAGTTCAACACCGAGCTGTACAAACTGACCCTGACCTCCATTGAAAAGACCCGTGTAGAAGCGGCTCGTAAGCTCAAGGTGCTGTCAGTGATCAGTTCGCCACAGTTGCCGCAGGAATCGTCTTTTCCAAATATCCCTTATTTGATCGCCTGCTGGTTACTGGTGTGCTGCCTGCTGTTCGGCACCCTGAAACTGTTGCTGGCTGTTATTGAAGATCACCGAGACTAACGCTGTCGCTGAATGAGTTTGTGATGAAATTATTTAAATCAATTTTACTGATTGCCGCCTGTCACGCGGCGCAGGCCAGCGCGGCCATTGATATTAACGCTGACCCAAACCTTACAGGAGCCGCGCCGCTTACCGGTATTCTGAACGGGCAACAGTCGGATACGCAAAACATGAGCGGCTTCGACAATACCCCGCCGCCCGCACCGCCGGTGGTAATGAGCCGTATGTTTGGTGCTCAACTTTTCAACGGCACCAGCGCGGATAGCGGTGCGACGGTAGGATTCAACCCTGACTATATTCTGAATCCGGGTGATAGCATTCAGGTTCGCTTGTGGGGTGCGTTCACCTTTGATGGTGCATTACAGATTGATCCCAAAGGTAATATTTTTCTGCCAAACGTTGGTCCGGTGAAAGTTGCCGGGGTTAGCAATAGTCAGTTGAACACTCTGGTTACATCAAAAGTGAAGGAAGTGTACCAGTCCAACGTCAACGTCTACGCCTCCTTATTACAGGCGCAGCCAGTAAAAGTGTACGTGACCGGATTTGTGCGTAATCCTGGTCTGTATGGCGGTGTGACGTCTGATTCGTTACTCAATTATCTGATCAAGGCTGGCGGCGTTGATCCAGAGCGCGGAAGTTACGTTGATATTGTGGTCAAGCGCGGTAACCGCGTGCGCTCCAACGTCAACCTGTACGACTTCCTGCTGAACGGTAAACTGGGGCTTTCGCAGTTCGCCGATGGTGACACCATCATCGTCGGGCCGCGTCAGCATACTTTCAGCGTTCAGGGCGATGTCTTTAACAGCTACGACTTTGAGTTCCGCGAAAGCAGCATTCCCGTAACGGAAGCGTTGAGCTGGGCGCGCCCTAAGCCTGGCGCGACTCACATTACGATTATGCGTAAACAGGGACTGCAAAAACGTAGCGAATACTATCCGATCAGTTCTGCGCCAGGCCGTATGTTGCAAAATGGCGATACCTTAATCGT
>OATB01000591.1_pt1 | contig 22136 bp, 18 predicted proteins | sample 1494941 | NCBI WGS metagenome assembly OATB01 (sample SAMEA2579931, study PRJEB22360) | human gut metagenome | reverse complement strand
TAGCGCATGACTGTTAATCATGATGTCGTAGGTTCGAGTCCTACTGCCGGAGTTTTGCTCTCGATTTTATCGAGAGCTTTTTTTGTGGGCGGATTGTCAAATCAAGTACAACCCTTTATTAAAATTTCATCTTATTGCGTAAAAGCTGAACGAGTCCGTTCAGCTTTTCTTATATTCAAAAATATGTACGATTTCAACAGTATGATGTTTTTTAGGTCATTATAAAAATGAAATTTACGGAAACTAGCATTTGTAATAGAAGAGTATTTTTTTGTAAAAGACTTGTTAAGAAAATGACAAGGGGGTTAAAGGTAAGCTTAAGTTTTATTTGTTATCCTTTTTATAGTCATTCCTATGATAGTGGATGAATGGCTAAAGGAGGCTATTATGAAGCAGCGATTGGCATTTTTTGATAATGCAAAGTTTATTTTGATGATTCTTGTCGTATTTACTCATTTATTAGAGCCTTTTATTGAAGATTGGCAAGGGTATCATAATCTTTACTATTTTATTTTCATTTTCCATATGCCGGCTTTTGTTTTGATTGCGGGCTATTTTTCTAAAGGATTACAAAAGAGCAATGCTGGCAAGATTTTAAAGAAAACCCTATTTCCTTATCTGATTTTTCAATTGGTGTATTCGTGCTATTATACTTTAATTGGTTTAGAAGATAGTTTTTCGTGGAACTTGTTGCTACCAAACTGGTCATTATGGTTTTTAGTCAGTCTTTTTTGTTGGCAGTGTTCCTTAACTCTATTTAAAAAAATATCACCACCTCTTGCGATTGCTGTAAGTATCCTTTTAGCCTTAGTAGTAGGATACTTGCCTTTTATTGACCGAAATCTTGCAATGCAGCGGTCCTTTGTCTTTTTACCATTCTTTCTAATTGGTCATTATTTTTCTTGGGAAAAATTAGTCGCAATACGCCAGAGTCATCGTTATTCTTTTGCTTTAGTGGGTTTTGGCAGCATTTTTGCGTTTATAAATCAATTTGAAACTTTCAATAAATATTTGGTGTTTGGCTCAAAACCTTACGCAGATTTCCTTAGTGATCCACAGCTGGGCGCGTTTATTCGCTTATTGGTAATGTTGTTAGGTTTTGTCGGGATATTATCGTTTTTACTCATTGTGCCAAGGCAAAAAACAATTTATTCGGACTTGGGGCGCAACACTTTGACGGTCTATTTATTACAAGGATTTGTGGTCAAAGGACTGCGGGCGTTAAATATTGCGGAGTTCAATCTAGGAATTGGCGGCTTTATCAGTTTACTTATCTTTAGCGTAGGATTAACATTCTGGCTAGCGTCACCCCAATGGCAGCAAATTTATGAGAACTTGCAGGAAAAGTTGCAAAAAAGTGTTCGGCAACAGTAGCAAATTTTGTGAGATTAGAAAGATTCCATTTTTGTAAACTTCTCATTGTAAAATGGTGCATGTAAAATTTGATTAAAACGAAAAGATAGAAAGGGTAATTGTCAGAATTTTCCCATCAGTTGTAATTTTCTGGTGGCAGGAGTAAAATAAAAAAGTATGTTATTTCAATGTGAGAGGATGAAGAAAATGTCAGCAATCGACAAAGAATTGACAGCCAAATTTGCTGCTGCCTTTAAAGAAAACAATAAACAAAATGCATTACAACGAGGTGTAGTGAAAAATGGTATCAGCGCTTCAGCTGAAAATATGAGCGCTCATGTAAATAATGTGCCAATCTTTTCAGTTGATCTGGCCACGGGAAAAGTAGCAAACCAAATGCAATCCGGTCGTTGCTGGATGTTTGCCGCATTGAATACTTTCCGCCATAAAATGTTGAATACCTTTCATTTGAAGGATTTTGAATTATCCCAAAACTATACTTTTTTCTGGGATAAATATGAAAAAGCCAACTATTTTTATGAAAATATCTTAGCTACTGCGTCAGAAGAATTAACTAGTCGTAAAGTGGCATTCCTTTTGCAAACACCACAACAAGACGGTGGCCAATGGGATATGATTGTTTCAATTTTTGAAAAATACGGCGTCGTTCCTAAAACGGCAATGCCAGAAAGCAGTAACTCCTCTAATTCACGAGATTTGAATAATTACTTGAATAAAAAATTGCGTAAAGATGCCGTTACATTGCGTAATTTAGTAGCCGCAGGAAAAGAAGCGGCAGCAATTCAAAGTGCAAAAGAAAAAATGTTGGAAGAAGTCTATAACTTTTTGGCGATTTCTTTAGGGAACCCACCAGAAACATTTGACTTTGAATATCGTGATGAAGAAAAAAATTATCATTTGGATCAAAATCTTACACCACAAAGTTTTTATGAAAAATATGTTGGGGTGAATTTAAACGACTATGTCAGCATTATTAATGCCCCCACAGCTGATAAACCTTATAATCAATCCTATACAGTTGAGATGTTAGGCAATGTTGTAGATGGTAAAGAAGTGAAATATTTAAATGTGGATATGACGACTTTCAAGAAATTAGCGGTTGCACAGCTTGAACAAGGAGAATCAGTCTGGTTTGGTTGTGATGTTGGCCAATCCTCCACTCGCGATTCTGGTATTATGGCAATGGACGCTTATGATATGAATGACTTGTTTGATATTGATTTTACGATGACCAAAGCAGAGCGCTTAGATTTTGGCGAAAGTTTAATGACCCATGCGATGGTTTTAACTGGTGTTGATGTGGTCGATGGTCAATCAACAAAATGGAAAGTTGAAAACAGTTGGGGTGAAAAAGTCGGCACCAAAGGATTTTTTGTAATGAGTGATGAATGGATGGATGAATATACTTATCAAATCGTTGTCCGTAAAGACTTGTTGACAGCCGAACAGTTGGCAGCTTATGAAAAAACACCAATGGTTTTAGCACCTTGGGATCCGATGGGCGCGTTAGCATAAATTTGTATCCATTCGCGTGAAAGTTTGAAACGAATAATTTTTTGGGACTGGATTTTGTCAAATTTGACAATGATCTAGTCCTTTTTTAAGAAAACACAGTTGGAATCATTCAATTTAAAGACGGTCTTTTCTATTTTCTGTTATACTTTTTATTAAATAAGAAGACGAGCTAAATTGGCCGGTCGTTTAACAGGAGGCAGAAAAAAATGGTGAAAATTATTCCATTAGAAAAAGCAGCAAATGTCCGTGATTTAGGGGGATACAAAACAAAAGATGGTATTGTTCGTTTTAACAAAGTAGTGCGAGGTGCGAGTCTGTCAGATCTTTCAGACAATGATCAAGAGCTATTGCAGCAATATGGGGTAAAAGATGTTGTGGATTTTCGTTCGCCAAGTGAAGCCAAAGAGGCACCTGATAAAAAGATTCCCACTGCAAAAGAGTTCTTTTTACCGGTATTCGGCCATGACGAAACCAAAGCTTCTATTTCGCCACAAGAATTGTTGAAACAATTGGAACAAGGGATGACCGCCCACGCGCAAATGATAAAAGTTTATCGACACTTTATTGAAGATGAACATGCAAAAAAAGCTTATCAAGAATTTTTACAAATTCTTTTGGCCAATGACGGTGAGCAAAAGAGTGTACTTTTCCATTGTACTGCTGGAAAAGATCGAACTGGCTTTGGCGCAGCATTAGTGTTGGATTTACTTGGAGTGGATCGCCAAACGATCATGTCAGATTATCTAGCCACTAATCAGTACTTAACTGAACGTACGGCACAAATGACGGCTGCAGCTAAAAAACAAGGCGCACCAGAACTACTGGTAAATGGCATCGAAGCGTTAATGAAAGCTGATGCTGCATACTTGAATGAAAGCTATACAGCAGCTAAAGAGCAATATGGTGATTTAAAGCACTACGCTACAGAAGGATTAGGATTTACCGCAGGCGAAATAAAGGATTTGCAAAAATTGTATTTAACCAAGTAGAAGCAAGGAGGGATGAAGATGTTACCAAAAGAAATCTTAGCTTCACTAGCACTTGAAGGCAAAGCCATTCCTATTGCCGGTGGCGATGTGAATCAAACCTACCGTATCGTAACCGATGAAAACAATTATTTTTTGAAGTTTCATCCGGGGATCGACCAGACATTTTTTCAAGCTGAGATTAATGGCCTCAAAGAATTAGCTGATTTTGTCCGTGTTCCGCAAGTTTATAATTGGGGACAAACGGGTGAGGGTTCTTATTTAGTCATGGAGTGGATTGAACCAGGAGATGGTAGCCAAGAAGAACTGGCAGCTACTTTAAGTACGCTTCATCATCACACTCAAGAACTATTTGGTTTTTATGAAGATAATTATATTGGGATTTTACCCCAGGTGAATGCGCAAACGAATAATTGGGTGAATTATTTTTTAACCTGTCGTTTGGATGTGCAAGTGGAATTAGCAAAGTTGCATAATGTATGGAGTCCAGTCCGTGAAGAGCAATACTTACGGTTAAAAGAAAAAATTTATGCCAAATGGCAAGATCGGGAAGTTGCAGCTAGTTTATTGCATGGCGATTTTTGGAGTGGCAATTATTTCTTTGATCAAAAAGGTCAGCCTGTTTTGATTGATCCGGCTGTTTCTTATGGCGATCGGGAGATGGATATCGCGATGGCCCAGCTTTTCGGTGGTTTTCGAGACGAATTTTTCCAAACTTATCACGATTTATTTCCACTGCCAACAGGATGGGAGCAGCGTCAGCCTGTTTATCAACTCTATTATTTACTTGCTCATTTAAATCAATTTGGCGAAAGCTATGGTGGGCAAGTTGATGAGATTTTGCAACGTTTTAGCTAACCGAAGTGAGGTAGCAAATTTAGGAGGAATTTTTTGTGGCAGTAAAGTATACCCGCGATCATGAAGTAGCATACTATGAATGTGACGTGAATCAAATGATGACATTTCCAGCTATGATTGGCGTGGCAATTAAGACATCTGAAGAACAAAGCGATATGTTAAATCGCAGTGCTGATTTTATTCATAGCTTTGGCTTAACTTGGGTCATTACCAATTATCATTTTCAAATTGAGCGTTTGCCAAAAGTTGGCGAAAAAATTCAAATTACTACGCAAGCAATGGAGTACAACAAGTATTTTTGCTATCGCAATTTTTGGTTTCACGATGAAGATGGTCACGAACTGTTAAGGATTGAATCGGTCTTTGTCCTAATGGATATGAAAAATCGCAAAATGGCGAGTGTCCCAGAAGAAATCATAGCACCTTTTGAAAGTGAAAAAATCAAACGTATTAAACGCTTTAAAGCAATCACCAAAATTTCAGCTGGGGAAAGCTTACCTTATCGGGTGAGATTTTATGATATTGATAGTAATCAGCATGTCAATAATGCCATGTATTTCAATTGGATGATTGATGTATTGGGTTTTGATTTTTTAACGACGCATGTCCCCCGTGAAGTGAATATTCGCTTTGATAAAGAGGTGGAGTATGGCAATGAAGTGATGAGCCATTTTGAAGTTATTGAAGGTAGTGGTACTGAAAGTCGTCATGAAATTAAAATTGGCGACCAACTTTACTGTGAAGCAAATATTTTATGGGACATAAAATAATTAATAAAAATGGCTGTGACAAGTCTTTTGTCACAGCCATTTTTATTGACGTGCGAAATAGCCACGTTCACCTTTAAGATTAAAAAGAATAGTCATCTTTCAATAAATGCTTTTAACTCAGGCACTGTTAGCTGACGATTTTTGGCAATGAGCAACTTTAAGCGAGCTTTTTGCGAATTAATACTATTGGCAAAAATAATTCCCATCTTTTGTAATTGCGCGCCCCCGCCTTCATAATCATAAACAGCTTCCGCAATGCCATTAAAACAGCGGGAAACTAAAACGATAGGGACTTTTTGTGCTAATAATTTTTTTAAGGGCGGGATGGTGTCAGGTGGTAAATTACCGGCCCCTAAGGCTTCAATGACTAGGCCGTCAATCTTACTTTGGGCTAACGCTTCAAATAAATCGCCATGCATCCCCGCGTATGCTTTTACGATTGGAATCATACCATCAACCCTATCGACATCAATGTGCACCGTGGGCAAAACTTCCTGCATAAAAATAATACGGCTTTTGGTAACAAGACCAACCGGTCCTAATGTCGGTGTGCGAAAAGTTGCTACATTGGTCGTATGCGTTTTGGTTACGTAACGCGCTGAATGAATTTCATCATTCATTACCACCAAAACGCCTTTTCCTTTGGCCTCATCACAAGCGGCTACCCGAATGGCAGTAATAAAATTGTAAAGCCCGTCGCTGCCAAGCTCGTTACTAGAACGCATCGCACCGGTAAGAACAATCGGCAACAAGCTCCCAATCGTAGTGTCAAGGAAAAAAGCTGTTTCTTCTAATGTATCAGTCCCATGGGTAATGACAACGCCGTCACAGCCACTAAGTTTCGCATCTTGAATGCGTTCTTTTAGCTGCAGCATTTCAACAGGTGTGACGTGTGGGCTAGGTAAATTGAAAATATCTTCCACCACTAATTCAATCTCAGCGGGAATTTCTAAATTGGCATCCATTAAAGGATTAGCGACATCAGGACTCACACCACCGGTTAAATGATCTTCTTTCATGGCAATCGTTCCGCCTGTGTGCAAGACAAGTAATTTTTTCATACTTCATTTCCTTTCATATTTTGAAATAGGAATAAGATTTATAGTGTTTATTGTAGCGGATTGCGAGGCGATAAACTAGAGAGAAAAAATATTTTCATTTTAGAAAATAGTGTTTTGTCTAGGCTTTGTGGTAAACTAAAACGTAGCAAAATGAAAAGGAAAAGAATATGATTAAAGCAATTTTTTTTGATATAGATGGTACACTTTTAGCCGATAATGGAAAAGTTTTGCCCAGTACCAAAGCAGCAATCAAACAAGCGCAAGCTAAAAATATTTACGTGGGAGTAGCCACAGGTCGCGATCCAGTCAAAGTAAAAGAGCTCTTAGAAGACGTGGGATTGGATATGTTTGTGACTTATAATGGACAGTTAGTTTACACGCCAAAGCAGACTATCTTTGCGCAATCTTTCAAGCCTGCAGTTTTAGAGCAGGTAACGCAGTTTGCTGATGCCCATAACCGTTCGATTAATTTTGGCACCCGTAACCAAGTAGCAGGCAGTCGCTTGATGCGTTTGGGGCAGTCTGCTGTTGTCCAGCGGTTAGCACGGTTTATTCCGCGTCGATTTCCGGTTAAAACGATGCAAAATGTGATGCAGCTTGTCAGTTTTTATAAAAAAGATGATCATTACGAAAAAATGAGCATTTTGAATCAACCTATTTACCAATGTATGATGTTAAGCCCTGAATCAGAAACAGACCTGTTGAAAAAAGAGTTGCCCGATTGTGGTTTTCATCGCTCCAATTCTTTTTCAGTCGATATCGTTCCCAAAGGTGGATCCAAGTTAAAAGGCATCGAAGTCTTTTTGCAACACAAGGGGATTGCACCATCTGAAGCGATGGCTTTTGGGGATCATTACAATGATATCTCCATGCTGAAAGGAGTGGGCATTGGCGTGGCGATGGGTAATGCCAAACGAATCACAAAAGAAGCGGCTAGTTATGTCACTGATAGCAATAACCACAATGGTATCGCACAAGCATTACGCTATTATCATATTATTTGATTAAATAAAAAAATAGTAGCAGGTTAGAGGAGTTAAAGTAGATGGCAAAACCCTATGAGATGGCTAAAGAATTTCATCAAATTTTTGATGCACGCATTCCGAAAAAACCGACCGCTTTTTCTGCCAAAGAGGCAACATTTCGGGCGGCCTTTAAAATGGAAGAGTTAGTCGAATTTTTATATGAGAGTGCCAATGAAGAAGCAGAATTTTACGAAGCGATTAAAAAAATGCATGAAGAAATGGATGTTGCTGTCCAAAAAGTTTTAAGCAAACGACGTGATCAAATAGCTGTGGATCCTTTAGTAGGACAAGTGGATGCCTTAGTGGACTTACTTTATTTAACCTATGGTTCATTTGCTTTAATGGGAATTGATCCAGAACCGATTATGACAATTGTGCATGATGCCAATATGAATAAACTTTTTCCAGATGGTCAACCACATTATGATCCGGTAACCAATAAAGTATTAAAACCAGCGAGTTGGCAAGAAAAGTATGCACCAGAAGCAAAAATTGCAGCAGAATTGAAACGACAAAAAAAGGTAGCCCAGCTTGAAAGCTAATTCAAGTGGGCTACCTTTTTTTGGGTTAGGTTTAATCAAAGAAAGTATAATACAATGTACGAATGGCGAGTTTTTCTTGTTCTTTATGAATGCCAAACATGATACTAACTTCAGAAGAGCCTTGGTTAATCATTTCCAAGTTGATTTTTTTGCGGGCTAAAGCAGCGGTACTATCCGCTGTACAACCCACGCGTTGCCGCATACCTTCACCTACTACCATAATCATGGAAAGATCATGGGTGATGCGTAATTCATCAGGGTCAATCTCATAAGCCAAGGTACGTAAAAGTTCTTCTTCTAGTGTTTTATCCAATTGATTGGCCCGCAAAACGATTGAAATATCATCAATTCCAGATGGCATATGTTCATAGCTCAAACCAAAATCTTCTAAAATACTCAAAACACGACGCGTAAAACCAATCTCTCTATTCATAAGATACTTATTAATATAAATCATCGTAAAGCCCTCATCACTGGCAATACCTACGACAGGATTATCGGTTGCATCCCGTGTTGTGGTAATTTTTGTACCTTGACAGTGGGGATTATTCGTATTTTTAATCACCACGGGAATTTTTGCCCGATAAGACGGCATCAGAGCTTCATCATGAAAAACAGTAAAACCAGCGTAAGCTAATTCCCGCATTTCCCGATATGTTAATTCTTTAATAATTTCCGGTTTGTGAATATAGCCAGGATGGGCCGCGTAAATGCCATCAACATCAGTAAAGTTTTCATATAATTCAGCTTTTACACCGGCTGCTACAATGGAACCGGTGATATCTGAGCCGCCACGGGAGAAAGTACACACTTGGCCGCCTTCGGTATAACCAAAGAAACCGGGGATGATTAAAACATCTTGAGTATCTGCCCATTTTTTCATTTTTTGGTAAGCTTTAAATAAGATGCGGGCGTTTCCTGGTTCATTGGAGACGATGATGCCAAAATCTTTAGGATTTACATAGCGTGCGTTTATTCCTTGTGCTTGTAAGATGCCTGCAATTAACTTGGCGTTATTATCTTCCCCACTGGCGACAATTTCATCTTTCAAAAATTCGTTTCCTTCTACAGGAAGATCGGCTAATTTTTCTAAATGATTAGTAATATCCACCATAATTTTTTCATCGACATGAAATGATTTTGCAATGGCAGCATAGCGTTTTGCAATCGTAGAGATCAAATCTTGTACCTCTTTGCCTTTTATTTTGGCATCATAAAGTGCAATGAGGTGATCTGTTACTTTTGTATCTTCTTTGTCTCGTTTGCCAGGGGCAGATACTACCACGAATTTTCTGGTTGGGTCATCTGCAATAATTGCGATGACTTTTTGAACTTGCTGAGCAGAGGCCAGTGAGCTTCCGCCAAATTTCACTACTTTCATAATAGTATCTCCTTTTTTTGCAGTTTTCATAGCGAGAGGAACCATTAGCCGCTAAGGTTTTACAGATCTTTTTTAGCAGCGGAACAATTCGATTTTACTAACCAATCAAAATCGATTTTACTGGTATACGCTGCGATTATTTCTTATAAGGGTACAAAAATCTATAAAAAAAAGCAAGGGTTATTGATAAAGGAATCACAAACTTTGGTAGTTAAAAAAGGTTTTTAAGAGTTTATAAAGAGTTTTTTTAACCGACGCTTGTGAAAATCGGCTTCTGAAAAAAATTGTAAAGATTTTGCTATTCTTTAGTGCCAGTCTTTTTTCTTTGTGTTATAATCTAGCGTAGATGTCTTCTGGACTGAACTGTCATTTTTCAATACTATAGTAGAAAAACATAGTATTTTAGATAAGAAAAAAAGCTGCCATGCAGCATATGATACTGATATTTATTTTGAAAGTGGAGGAACCATCAATGGGAAGTAGTAATGTAGTCATTGGAATAGTCATCGCCATTATTGTTGTGGCAGCGATCTTGTATCTGATCAGTTATTTCATGAGAAAGAAAAATCAGGAACGCTTACAAGCACTAGAAGATCGTAGGGAGCAGCTTTTTGATCTGCCGGTCTTAGAAGAAGTTGACGATGTTAAAAAAATGCATTTGGTTGGTCAAAGCCAAAATACTTTCCGGGAATGGAATCAAAAATGGAATGATATCTCTACTTCTTCTTTTGCTGAACTTGAAAGTCAAATTTTTGAAGTGGAAAGCTTAAATGAAACATTCCGCTTTTTTAAAGCTAAAAATGCAATTGCAGATGCAGAACAGACCATGGATACCATGGAAAAAGAAGTGGAACAAATTCGCGCTGGCCTAAAAGAGCTACGTGAAAGTGAAGAACGTAATTCATTAGAAGTACAAAAAGCGTTGGATATTTACGAAGACTTGAAGAAAAACTTGCGGGAGCAAGGAGAAGAATTTGGTCCAGCTTATTCAGAATTGCAAAAGCAAATCAAAAATATCGAAATCGAATTTACTCAGTTTGTTACATTAAATACATCTGGTGATCCAGTGGAAGCCCGTGAAGTCTTAGAAAATGCGGAACAACATACTTATGAATTAGAAGATCGCATGAAACGAATTCCAGCAGCTTACGAAGAATTAAACAAGACTTTCCCAGATCAGTTAAAAGAAATTCAAGATGGCTACAAAAAACTTTTAGAAGATCATTACGTTTTTCCAGAAGAAAATTTCCAAGCAGAAATTGACCGTGTGAAAAAACGCGTAGAGACTTCAATGGGCGACTTAGAAAAAACAGAAGTAGATACGGTTGAAGTTGCAAATCGTGACACTGCAAGCGGTATTGATTCACTTTATACTGTGATGGAACGTGAAATTAATGCACGTCGTTATGTCGTTAAAAACAAACCAGTGATTGCCGATTATATCACCCATGCTCATCGCAACAATCATCAATTAATGATTGAAATTGACCATACAGCGCAAAGCTATACTTTGAATCACAATGAATTAGGTCGGGTTCGAGGTTTCCAAAGTGAAATTGACGAACTGACAAAACGTAACAAAGATTTAGAACCAAAAATGGAAGCTCATGAAATTCCATTTTCTGAAATTCAAGCTTTTTACAAAGATGCTTATAAAATTTTAGATGATTTGGAAAATCAACAAGTTGAAATTGATAATGAGTTAAGAGAATTACGTAAGGGTGAAAAAGTTGCCCAAGAAAAAGTGGAACAATTTGAATTTCAATTACGTAACTTAAAACGCTTCGTTGAAAAACAACGCTTACCAGGTTTACCAAATGATTATTTAGAATTTTTCTTCATGGCAACAGACCGCGTGGAAGATTTAGGCAAAGCCTTAAATAAAATTCGCGTGAACATGGAAGATGTAAATAAGATCATGAAAAACTGTGAGTCTGACATTAAAGAGTTAGACACACGAACGCATGACTTAGTCGACGCAGCAGCCTTAACGGAACAAATGATGCAATACGCGAACCGTTACCGTCATTCTCATGCTGAAATTAAAGCAGCAATTGAAGGTGCGTTAGAACTGTTTAATAAGGAATATCGTTACCAAGATGCGTTAGATGAAATTGGTGCCGCCTTAGAACGTGTTGAACCAGGGGCATTCAAGCGAATTGAAAACTTCTACTTTAAGAATCGTGATTTAGTCTAAGTAAAGGCGAGTCCAGGTGGGCTCGCTTTTTTTTGTTGGACAAAAATTCACCTTTATAAAAACATAAAGTACGTTACCTTGAAACAAAGCCGCTGTCCGTTTATAATAGGAAAGAATTTGAGAAGGGGAGTTTTTTCATGATTTATTTTGATAACAGTGCAACTACGGCGATTGCGCCCCTTGCATTGGATGCATATATGAAGACGAGTCAACGTGTTATCGGTAATCCCTCCAGCTTACATGATTTAGGCAACCAAGCTAATCGCTTATTGCAACAAGCTCGTAAGCAAATTGCGGATTTACTAACAGTAGATACAAGTGAAATTTATTTTACTTCTGGCGGCACTGAAGGCGACAATTGGGTTTTAAAAGGCACCGCTATTGATAAAAAGGAATTTGGGCGTCATATTATTATTTCCAGTGTAGAACATCCAGCAGTAAGTGAAACCGCCGCTCAGTTAGCGGAAAATGGCTTTGATGTCAGTGTGGCACCAGTAGGCAAAGATGGTTTAGTTGATGTTGCTAAACTAAAAGAATTAATTCGCAAAGACACCATTTTGGTTTCTGTGATGGCGGTGAATAATGAAGTAGGTGCAGTTCAGCCAATTGAAGCGATTAGTGCTGTATTAGCTGATTATCCCAAAATTCATTTTCACGTGGATGCTGTCCAAGCTGTTGGAAAAGTAGCACAAGAAAAATGGCTTACGCCACGGGTGGACTTTGCTACTTTTTCAGCTCATAAATTTCATGGCCCTCGGGGAGTGGGTTTTATTTTTTGGCGCAAAGGTCGACGAATCGCGCCATTACTAACTGGTGGCGGGCAAGAGAACAATCAGCGCAGTGGCACCGAAAATGTACCGGGTATCGTTGCCACCGCTAAAGCGTTACGCTTAATACTGGAAAAAAAAGCGGAGCGACCAGAGCATGTGGCGACATTACGCCAATATTTGTATGAAGCTTTAGCAAAATATGAAAAAGTAACTATTTTTAGTGGCGATAAAAATTATGCCCCCCATATTTTATGTTTTGGCATTAAAGATATTCGGGGAGAGGTTTTGGTCCATGCTTTGGAAGAAAAACAAATCTATGTCTCTACAACCAGTGCATGCTCTAGCCGTAAACATGTAGAAAGCAGCACCCTGCATGCGATGAATGTTCCTGCTACTCTAGCCACAACGGCTATTCGGGTTAGCTTAGATGAAAATAATACTATGGCAGAAGTCGAACAATTTTTAATTGTCTTTCATCAGTTGTATCAGAAATTTAGCAAAATTAATTAATAGACAGGAGTTTTAAAGTGAATTACACAGAGATTATGGTGCGATATGGTGAGCTCTCCACTAAAGGGAAAAATCGTCGCAGTTTTATCCGGCAGTTAGCAGATAATGTCAAAGGGGCACTGGCAGCCTATCCTAACTTAAAAATCGATGCCCAACGCGATCGCATGCACATTTTATTAAATGGCGAAGATAGCCAACCAGTTATTGCACGCTTGCAAAAAGTTTTTGGTATTCAAAATTTTTCCCCGAGTTTACGAGTTGAAAAAAATCTAGCAGCAATTAAAGCTGGAATAGCTGAAATTATGGCTTACGCTTATACGGGAAATGAAACATTTAAAATTAATGCAAAACGTTCTGATCATGATTTTGAATTAACCAGTAATGAACTAAATCAAACATTGGGCAGTTATGTCTTTTCTTTGTATCCTGATATCAAAGTTCAAATGAAAATGCCGGATATTAATTTACGAGTGGAAATTCGTTTGGATGGTGTCTATTTGTCCTATGAAACGATTAAAGGAGCAGGCGGCTTACCAGTAGGAACTAGCGGCAAAGGGATGTTGATGCTCTCAGGTGGAATCGACTCACCTGTCGCAGGCTATTTAGCAATGAAACGTGGTGTTGAAATTGAAGCAGTCCACTTTGCCAGTCCGCCTTATACAAGTGAACAAGCCTTGCAAAAAGCTAAAGATTTAACCGAAAAATTAACACCTTATGTGGGAAATATTCAATTTATTGAAGTGCCTTTCACAGAAATTCAAGAAGAAATCAAAAACAATGTTCCACAAGGTTACTGGATGACTTTGACACGGCGCATGATGTTACGTTTAACAGATGCAATTCGTGAAGCGCGTAAAGGTTTAGTCATCATTAACGGCGAATCATTAGGACAAGTCGCTTCGCAAACGTTACAAAGTATGGTGGCCATTAATGAAGTGACGCCAACACCAATCATTCGTCCTGTTGTGACGATGGATAAATTGGAAATTATTGAAATCGCTCAAGCCATTGATACTTTTGAATTGGCCATCCAACCATTTGAAGATTGCTGTACAATCTTTGCGCCACCCCAACCAAAAACACGGCCCAATTTAGATAAAGTACATCATTATGAGAAAGCATTAGATATTGATGGTATGATTGCTCGAGCTTTAAGTGGTCTAAAAATAGAGGAAATCACACCCAATGCCACTGAGAAAAAAGAAGCAGAATTTGCAGATTTATTATAAGTAAAAAATACGAAAAAGATCTGCTACAAACGTTTTTCCGGACTGGTAAAAAGGTGTTTATAAAAGATAAATAATGGAAATTTCAATCAATCTTAAAAAGATTTTTCCTTGATTTTGCTTGAAATGACATTTGGATAAAATTAAATAACAATTAGAAAATGATGAAAGAGGCTTCTAGCCTCTTTTTTTGTTTGTAAAAAAACACACAATCACTCCAACCGGTTGATAAAGCGCTGTTAGACTAACTTTTGCCCCCTCTAATTTCCTCTGATATGATTAATTTAGGTTAGAAATCTAAAAGAAGAGATGATGTAGTCTAGCTAAAAGAAAAAGGGAGGGAAACAAAATGAAACACAAATCGAAATTGTTTGGTCTGTTGGCAATTATTACGATGTTAGTGCCATTGTTTGTTGGAGGAATTATCGGAAGTGCAGCAAGTGATAGTGAGCCGGAAGAAATTAATATGATTCTTCACAAAAAAGAATTTGATTCTATGCCTGCTGTAGTAAAAAATACAGGTGAAGAAATGAAAGATTTTGGTGGTAAAGATTTAAAAGGTGCTGGTTTTACAGCGTTTAATATTACCGATTTTGTTTATGGTTTAATTGCAGATGGAATGACTAGTGATGTGGCAATTAAAAAAGCTCAAGAAGTAGCGTCTAAAATTGAGCATGGTACAAGTGAAGCAATCGGTGGTACTACTTATGATAGTTTTACGAAAATGGGTACACAAGTAGAAGCCGAAGTAGTTACAAGTGATATTGGCGAAGCTGCTTTCAATAAATTGGCTTATAAAACGAATGGTAAACACAGCGTTTATATGTTTATTGAAACTACAATCCCAGATAATGTTAGTGTTCACGCTGCGCCATTAATTGTTTCATTACCATTGACAAATGACGCGGGTAAATATTTAGAAACAGCTCATCTCTATCCAAAAGATGAAACGTTTACCGATGAGAAAAATTTAGAGATTGAGGGATTACCAGAAATTAAAGTAGAGGGTACTGATAAGTCTAAACACATTTACGGAACTGAAGTAGGAAATGTTCATGACTTTAGCTTCACCTTTACAATTCCAGCAAAAATTAAGGATAAAACTTCATATGGCTTTACCGATACACCAGCTGCTGGATTAGAATTAGTTGGCGACGCCGCAACAGCTGTTACGATTACCCCTGTGGCAGATGGTTCTAATTTAGTTGCAAATACTCACTATACGATTACTAAAAATAATGATGGCGGTTTTACTGTTGATTTTAAAGTTAATGAAGCTGCGGTACAAGCTTTAGCTGGTAAAACTTTTACGGTTACTTATAAAATGGTAGTTACAGATGCAGCTGAAGAGTATGAAGCGTTTGGGAATAACGTTACAGTCAAAGTTGGTGACAAAACATATCCGTATGAATCACCTAAATTAATTTATGGTGGCTACAAATTTGTTAAAGAAGATCAAAATACGCAAGCAAAATTAGCTGGTGTTAAGTTTGCAGTTACCAAACGTGGTGAAGATGTCAACAAGGCATTAAAATTTACGCTAGTCAAGGGCAAATATGTTCTTGATGAAAACGGATCTACTGAGTTAGTAACAGACGCCCAAGGTGAACTTCATATTGAAGGTTTGGCTTATGGAGATTACGATTTACATGAAACACAAGCACTTTCAGGATATATTAAGCTAGATAAACCAGTTGCCTTTAAAATCGCACCAGGAGAAGGTAATGCTTTGATTCCTGCACAAACAATTAAGAATATTAAAGAAGGTACTTTACCTTCAACCGGTGGTACTGGTATCATTGCATTCTTAGTAGTGGGTGTTGCATTAATGGGTGGCGCATTCATCTGGTACCGTAAATCTAAAGTGAATGAAGAAGTCTAATCACTTTTGGCACAGATAAAAAGGAGAGCTGCGGCTTTCCTTTTTATTTTGTCTTACTATTAAAATTATGAGCAATAAATGATTTTGTCGACTAAATAACTTGCTAGCTGCACATGGGCATGATAAACTAACTATGTGAAAAAACGAACAAAGGAGCCAAGTATGGTTGAAGATAGTAAGTTAAAAGAAATTCCTAAGGCAACTGCTAAGCGTTTACCCTTGTACTTACGCTATTTAAATATGCTACAAGATTCTGGTGTAAAAAGAATTAAATCAAAAGAATTTGCAGAAATTACCCAAGTTCCTTCTGCAACGATTCGGCGCGATTTTTCTCATCTAGGAGAATTAGGCCGGAGTGGATATGGCTATGATGTCAGTTATTTGATTGAGGTTTTTAACAGTATTTTAGATACGAACGATGAAAAACGAATTGCGCTGGTGGGTTTTGGTAATTTGGGTAAAGCGTTAGCAAATAACAATTTTCGTCGGAATAGCAATTTAAATATTGTGGCTGTTTTTGATAACAATCCAGATTTAGTTGATCAAGTTATTGATGGACATAAAATTCATAGCATGGCAGAATTTGACACTATTGTGAAAGAGAAGTGTGTCACGGTGGCGATTTCCACTGTGCCAAGTCAATATTCACAAGAAGCCGTGAATATAATGGTAGCTGCGGGAATCACGGCTATTTTAAATTTTGCCCCGGACCGCGTTGATGTTCCTAGTAATGTTCATGTGCAATACATTGATCTCACTACGGAATTACAAACATTGATTTTCTTTGATCAAAATTATCAAAAAGCACTGGTAAACAGTTAAGCAGTATCTTTGGTTTTTTATCCGGTCTTCTCTATACTAAAGGTAATCAAGTAGATAGGCGAGATTTGTTTTACTTAATTAAAGGAGCGGATAATATGAAATTAACCAAGAAAGGGCAATCTGTTACACTGCCCGGCACTCAGCCAGCTGTTGGGGATATGGCCCCTGATTTTTCCTTAGCAGATATAAAGGATAAAAAGCATTCTGTCACGGATTTCTTAGGCAAACCCACGATTTTAAGCATTATACCTGATATTGATACGCGGGTTTGTGCCATTCAAACAAAACGTTTTAATATGGAAGCCAGTCAGCTTAAAGACATTAATTTTGCAACAATTTCTGATAATACAAAAGAGGAGCAAGCTGCTTGGTGTGGCCAAGAAGGTGTCGATATGCTGATGCTACACGATCCGGAAAATACATTGAATGAAAATTATCATCTGCTTATTAATGAAACCAAACACTATGCACGGGTAATTTTTGTTTTGGATAAAAATGGCGTCATTCAATATCGCGAAATCGTCCCTGAAATTAGCCAAGAGCCTGATTATGCAAAAGCTTTGGCAGCCGCCAAAAGATTGCGCTAAAAATCTGATTTGACACCAACTTATCTTCATTGTAGAATAAGCCCAGACGTTGAACAAGAGGAGTAGCAAAAAACTGCGTTAGAGAGAGGGAATCAAAGCTGAGAGATTTCTACGCAAGTTTTGTGAAGGTAGCTTGGGAGTCTTTGATGGGACAAGTTCGTTTCATCAAACGTTTCGTGATCGTTACCTCACGCTTAAGAGGTAGAGAAATCTACAAATTAGGTGGTACCGCGTAAATTTACGTCCTAAGATGCTGGCATCTTAGGGCTTTTTTGGTTTTTAGGCGTGGTTTTTTAAGTAAAAAGTTTCTACGCCACGCTTGTGTTTAGTCAGTGGTAAGACCAAATAGGTAGTTTTTTAAGAACAACGTGATAAGAATTTTAAGGAGGCAAAAAAATGTCTGATAATTTATCAACCAAGTATAATCCACAAGAAGTGGAAGCGGGTCGCTATCAAAAGTGGCTTGATGAAGATTTATTTAAACCCAGTGGCGATAAAAAGGCCAAACCGTACTCCATTGTTATTCCACCCCCAAATGTAACCGGAAAATTGCATCTTGGTCATGCTTGGGATACTACGTTGCAAGACATGATTATTCGGCAAAAAAGAATGCAAGGTTTTGATACTTTATGGTTACCAGGGATGGACCATGCCGGAATTGCAACCCAAGCCAAAGTAGAAGAAAAATTACGGGAACAAGGAATTTCTCGTTATGATTTGGGGCGGGAAAAATTTGTTGAGAATGTTTGGGACTGGAAAGAAGAATATGCGGATCATATTCGCCAACAATGGGCAAAAATGGGTCTTTCTTTAGACTATTCCCGGGAACGTTTTACTTTAGATGATGGCTTATCTGAAGCGGTTCGCAAAGTTTTTGTTACCTTGTATGAAAAAGATTTAATTTATCGTGGGGAATATATTATCAACTGGGACCCACAAGCCCGCACTGCATTATCGGATATTGAAGTTATTCATAAAGATATTGAAGGTGCCTTTTATCATATGACGTATCCTTTAAGTGATGGGACAGGAGAATTAGAAATTGCAACTACTCGTCCAGAAACCATGTTAGGTGATACTGCGGTAGCCGTTCATCCAGATGATGAACGTTACCAAGAATATATTGGAAAAACTGTTACTTTACCGCTAGTAAATAAAGAAATTCCAATTATTGCTGATGAATACGTTGATCGTGAATTTGGTACCGGAGTAGTAAAAATCACACCGGCCCATGATCCCAATGACTTTGAAGTGGGCAATCGTCATAACTTACCCCGAATAAATGTCATGAACGATGACGGTACGATGAATGAATTAGCTGGAAAATATGCTGAGATGGATCGTTTTGAAGCGAGAAAATTAATCGTTTCGGATTTAAAAGAAATGGGACGCTTAGTTAAAGTGGAAAAAATGAACCATAATGTTGGGCATTCGGAACGAACAGGCGTTGTGGTTGAACCCCGGTTATCTACACAATGGTTTGTAAAGATGGCACCTTTAGCCAAAGAAGCCATTGAAAATCAAGCCACAGATGACGCGGTAGATTTTTATCCCCCACGTTTTAATCAAACCTTCTTGCGTTGGATGGATAATGTACACGATTGGGTTATTTCCCGTCAACTTTGGTGGGGACATCAAATTCCAGCGTGGTACCACAAAGAAACAGGCGAAATGTATGTTGGCATGCAAGCGCCAGTAGATAGCGAAAACTGGGTGCAAGATCCTGATGTATTAGATACGTGGTTTTCTTCTGCTTTATGGCCATTTTCAACAATGGGCTGGCCTGATACTAACAGTGAAGACTATAAACGGTATTTCCCAACCAATACTTTAGTTACCGGCTACGATATTATTTTCTTCTGGGTGAGTCGGATGATTTTCCAAAGTTTGGAATTTACTGGAGAACGGCCATTTAACAACGTTTTAATTCACGGTTTGATTCGGGATGAACAAGGGCGTAAAATGAGTAAATCATTGGGTAATGGGATTGATCCAATGGATGTTATTGATAAATACGGTGCAGATGCTTTACGTTGGTTCTTATCAAATGGCTCTGCGCCTGGCCAAGATGTACGCTTTAGTTATGAAAAAATGGATGCAGCTTGGAACTTTATCAATAAGATTTGGAATGCTTCTCGCTTTGTTTTAATGAATGTTGAAGGCATGACTGCTCGTGATATTCAATTAGAAGGCGAAAAAACAGTAGCGGATCGTTGGATTTTAACCCGTTTAAATGAAACAGTTGAAAAAGTCACTGACTTGTTTGATCGGTTTGAATTTGGGGAAGCGGGCAGACAATTGTATAATTTCATTTGGGATGACTTCTGTGACTGGTATATTGAAATGAGTAAAGAAGTTTTATACGGCGAAGACGAAGGTTCTAAACAAATGAACAAGAGTATCCTGGTTTATACATTAGATCAGATTTTACGCCTTTTACACCCTATTATGCCGTTTGTAACAGAAGAAATTTGGAGTAAATTACCACATGAAGGTCAATCTCTAGTAACGGCTGCTTATCCGGTTGTTCATGAAGAATTTAACGATGCTGCGGCTGTGAAAGGCATGGAATTTCTGATTGAATTAATTCGGGCTGTGCGAAATATTCGTTCTGAAGTCAACACACCGCTTTCAAAACCAATTACATTATTGATTCATACAACGGATAAAGAAATCGATGAATTTTTAGTTGCCAATAAAAATTATATTGAACGTTTCTGTAATCCAGAAGAACTAGTGATTTCAGGTGAAATCGAGGCACCCGAACTTGCAATGTCAGCTGTCTTAACGGGGGCCAAAATTTACTTGCCACTAGCTGGTTTAATCAATATTGATGAAGAATTACAACGTTTGGAAAAAGAATTGGCAAAATGGAACAGCGAAGTAAAACGGGTGCAAGGTAAACTTGCCAATGAACGCTTTGTTGCCAATGCGCCTGAAGCAGTTGTAGCAGAAGAGCGAGAAAAAGAAGCCGATTATTTGGATAAACAAAAAGCCGTGGCTGAACGTATTGAACAATTACGGACAATTAAATAAGTAAGATAATATTAGGACTTGAGAATTTATTTTCTCAGGTCTTTTTTTTAGATTGTAACCGGCTTTAAGCGGTTTAGATTAGTTGAAAGTGGCAAATTCATCCTGTTTGTCCCCAAACTGCTCTACTGAAAATGAGCTAACGCTTTAATTTGAAATATTTCTTTCTGTCTTTGTAAAGGGAGTTTGTTATAATGAAGCGGTGAGGTGGTAAAAATGGTAGATACTGGAAGTAAAGCGATTGAATGGATTCACAGCCGTAAACCATTTGGTTCAAGACCGGGTTTACAACGGGTAGCGGCGTTATTAGATTTAGTTGGTCATCCTGAAAAAAAAGTGCCTACAATTCATATTGCCGGTACGAATGGAAAAGGCTCAACCATCAGCTATTTAAAGGAAATGTTACAAGCTGCAGGGATTGTCGTTGGAACTTTCACTTCACCTTATATTGAAAGTTTTCACGAACGAATTGCCATTGATGGCAAGTTTATCACTGATGAAGAATTGGTCCTGCTTGTAAATAAATACCAACCTTTAGTTGAAAAACTAGATCAACAAGAAGCGGTAAGTGGCATTACAGAATTTGAAGTGCTGACAGCACTAGCTTTTGATTATTTTGTTGGCAAAGTGGATGTTGCCATTATTGAAGTAGGTTTAGGCGGCTTACTCGATTCTACCAATGTGGTGGAACCGATGCTAACAGCTATTACAACCATTGGTTATGATCATACGGAAATTTTAGGGGATACATTAGAGTTAATTGCAGAGCAAAAAGCCGGCATTATTAAAGAAAATGTGCCAGTTGTAACGGGAAATATTCCAGAAAATGCGTTAGGGGTTATTACACAAACCGCTGATAAGAAACATTCAACTATTTACCGTTTTGGGGAAGAATATCAGGTAAATTATTTACACCCGGACGATAATTGGGGAGAATGGTTTGATTTTAGTAACCAAAATGGGAAATTGAAACATTTAAAAACAGCTTTGATTGGTCGTCATCAACCCGAAAATGCAGGGGTGGCCATTCAATTATTTCAATTATACTGTGAGCAAAATAAAATTAATTGGCAAGAAAAAGAAATCAAAAAGGCGCTGCAAAAGACATTTTGGCCCGCTCGTATGGAACGGCTTAGCACAGAACCTTTTATTATCTTGGATGGCGCTCATAATACTCACGCCATGAAGCGCTTGGTTGAATCAGTTCAAAATGAATTTAGTGACCGCAAATTGCATATTTTATTTTCAGCATTAGAAACCAAAAATGTTGCTGAGATGCTGCAAGAATTATTGCTATTAAAAAATAGTCATATTTATTTGACAACTTTTGATTATCCACGGGCAATTAAATTGGATGATGATTTTGTCAATGTGGATGAAAAACGTGTCTCCATTGTTTCTTTATGGCAATTTGGTTTAGCTGAAATTTTAGAGAAAATGGATGATGAATCTCTGTTACTTGTAACAGGATCACTGTATTTTGTGGCAGAAGTACGCAGTTTATTATTGGAAATGGGAGGTCCACATGTCAGTTAAAGGTGTTATTTTTGATATGGATGGGTTGATTTTTGATACGGAGCAGCTTTAAAGTTAAAAG
>OATB01000590.1_pt1 | contig 22195 bp, 10 predicted proteins | sample 1494941 | NCBI WGS metagenome assembly OATB01 (sample SAMEA2579931, study PRJEB22360) | human gut metagenome | reverse complement strand
AGGTGCGGCTGGATCACCTCCTTTCTAAGGAAGAACAAGTAAAGAATGGGTTTCATTGTTTAGTTATTAAGGAACAGCAAAAGCTGTAGACTTTACAGTTTCAAAAACTGAATAACTATTGCTGGTGGCGATGCGCTTAGGGGACACACCCGTTCCCATCCCGAACACGATGGTTAAGACCCAAGCGGCCGATGGTACTGCACTGGAGACGGTGTGGGAGAGCAGGTGGCTGCCAGCTTCAAACGGGGACGTAGCTCAGTTGGGAGAGCACCTGCCTTGCAAGCAGGGGGTCGAGAGTTCGAATCTCTTCGTCTCCATCCGGAAAGAAAACTTCCGGGCGTCGGAAACGACTGAGGGCTTATAGCTCAGCCGGTTAGAGCGCACGCCTGATAAGCGTGAGGTCGGTGGTTCGAGTCCACTTAAGCCCACTGGATTTGAGTTATTCAAGTCCAAAAGATGTACCTTGAAAACCGCATATACAATCTATATTGAAAACGTTAAAACGTTAGAGATAGGAAAAGACATCCGAGGCATCATGTGTGAGAGCATGTGATGTTATCAAACCAGAGAGATAATCGAAAGATTATTCAATCAATTGCTTTTAAAGCAGAGAACACAAAAGCCTGTCATCAACGCTATGATGGCAGCGGACCAAGAATACAGGTCAAGCATTAAGAGCGCAGGGTGGATGCCTTGGCACTGAGAGCCGATGAAGGACGTGATAAGCTGCGAAAAGCTTCGGGGAGGAGCAAATATCCATTGATCCGGAGATATCCGAATGGGGAAACCCACTTGAGCAAACCTCAAGTATCCATACGCCAATCCATAACGTATGGAAGGGAACCGGGGGAACTGAAACATCTAAGTACCCCGAGGAGAAGAAAGAAACCTCGATTTCCAAAGTAGCGGCGAGCGAAATGGAAAGAGCCCAAACCGTGGTGCGTGCACCGCGGGGTTGTGGACTGCATAAGGTACTCGAATCAATAGCCGAACAGTTTTGGGAAATCTGATCAGAGAGGGTGAAAATCCCGTAGGCGAAATTGATGAGAGGCTGGCAGGATCCAGAGTACCACGAGACACGGGAAACCTTGTGGGAAGCAGGAGGGACCACCCTCCAAGGCTAAATACTCCTCAGTGACCGATAGCGCATAGTACTGTGAAGGAAAGGTGAAAAGGACCCCGGGAGGGGAGTGAAAGAGAACCTGAAACCCTGTGTTTACAAGCTGTGGAAGTGCCTTATGTGCACAACCGCGTACTTTTTGTAGAACGGTCCGGCGAGTTACGTTTACTGGCAAGGTTAAGTACTATAGGTACGGAGCCGAAGGGAAACCAAGTCTTAAGAGGGCGTGAAGTCAGTAAGAGTAGACCCGAAACCGGGTGATCTACCCATGTCCAGGCTGAAGCTGCCGTAAGAGGTAGTGGAGGGCCGAACGCACATCCGTTGAAAAGGGTGGCGATGAGGTGTGGGTAGGGGAGAAATTCCAATCGAACCCGGAGATAGCTGGTTCTCCTCGAAATAGCTTTAGGGCTAGCCTCGATGGAGTCTTACGGAGGTAGAGCACTGAATTTCTAAGGGGGCGTCAAAGCTTACCAAGGGATATCAAACTCCGAATGCCGTAAAGATGCTCATCGGGAGTCAGACTGCACGAGATAAGTTGGGCAGTCAAAAGGGAAAGAGCCCAGACCTGCTGCTAAGGTCCCAAAGTACGTGTTAAGTGGAAAAGGATGTGGGATTTCGAAGACAACTAGGATGTTGGCTCAGAAGCAGCCACACATTCAAAGAGTGCGTAATAGCTCACTAGTCGAGAGGTCCTGCGCCGAAAATGTCCGGGGCTGAAACACGACACCGAAGCACAGGATACCGCAAGGTATGGTAGAGGAGCATTGCTGGCGCAACGAAGCAGTACCGTAAGGAGCTGTGGAGTGCCAGGAAGAGAGAATGCCGGAATGAGTAGCGAGAGAGAGGTGGGAATCCTCTCGGCCGAATATCCAAGGTTTCCAGGGTAAAGCTGATCTGCCCTGGGTAAGTCGGGGCCTAAGGAGAGGCAGAAATGCGTATCCGATGGACAGCAGGTTGAGATTCCTGCACTATCTTAAAACAGAACTGTGGGGACATTTGTGGAGAGCACAGGCGCGGAACGGAAAGCCGCGTGCAAGCGAAGGAGGAGTCACATAGGAAAAACCGTGTGGCAATCCAGAGGCGTGATGCGGACCGAACTAAAGTAGGGAAGTGTGTGAGCCATGAATCAAGAAAAGCCGCTATTGTTTTTAAGATACCCGTACCGTAAACCGACACAGGTGGATGAGGAGAGAATCCTAAGGCCGGCGGAAGAAGCATTGTTAAGGAACTCGGCAAAATGACCCCGTAACTTCGGGAGAAGGGGTGCCTCGAAAGAGGCCGCAGAGAATAGGCTCAAGCAACTGTTTAGCAAAAACACAGGTCTATGCAAAACCGCAAGGTGAAGTATATGGGCTGACGCCTGCCCGGTGCTGGAAGGTTAAGAGGAGATGTCAGCGCAAGCGAAGCATTGAATTTAAGCCCCAGTAAACGGCGGCCGTAACTATAACGGTCCTAAGGTAGCGAAATTCCTTGTCGGGTAAGTTCCGACCCGCACGAAAGGCGTAATGATTTGAGCGCTGTCTCGACAATGCATCCGGTGAAATTGAAGTACCAGTGAAGATGCTGGTTACCCGCGCCAGGACGGAAAGACCCCATGGAGCTTTACTCCAGTTTGGTACTGGGGTCCGGCAGTGCATGTACAGGATAGGTGGGAGGCTGTGAACCTGGAACGCCAGTTTCAGGGGAGCCATTGTTGGGATACCACCCTTGTGCTGCTGGGCTTCTAACCAGCGGCCTTTATCAGGCCGGGGGACAATGCCAGACGGGGAGTTTGACTGGGGCGGTCGCCTCCGAAAGGGTATCGGAGGCGCTCAAAGGTTCCCTCAGAATGGTCGGAAACCATTCGAAGAGTGCAAAGGCAGAAGGGAGCTTGACTGCGACACCGACGGGTGGAGCAGGTACGAAAGTAGGACTTAGTGATCCGGTGGTATTAAGTGGGAATGCCATCGCTCAACGGATAAAAGCTACCCTGGGGATAACAGGCTTATCACTCCCAAGAGTTCACATCGACGGAGTGGTTTGGCACCTCGATGTCGGCTCATCGCATCCTGGGGCTGTAGTAGGTCCCAAGGGTTGGGCTGTTCGCCCATTAAAGCGGTACGCGAGCTGGGTTCAGAACGTCGTGAGACAGTTCGGTCCCTATCCGTCGCGGGCGTAGGAAATTTGAGAGGAGCTGTCCTTAGTACGAGAGGACCGGGATGGACTGACCTCTGGTGTACCGGTTGAACCGCCAGGTTCACGGCCGGGTAGCCAAGTCGGGAAGGGATAAACGCTGAAGGCATCTAAGCGTGAAGCCCCCCTCAAGATGAGATATCCCATTCGAAAGAAGTAAGACCCCTTGAAGACGACGAGGTAGATAGGGCAGAGGTGGAAGTGCCGTAAGGCATGGAGCTGACTGTTACTAATCGGTCGAGGGCTTGACCTGAATGGTTGTGTTCACAGAAATGGAATGATAGATGTGTAGTGTATGCGGTTTTGAAGGTATATCGGAAAGGCCATCGGAGGGATCCGGTGGCTTTTTGTAATTATTTTCTGCAAAATACTTGTTTTTCGAAAAAGATTGTGCTATAGTAACAATTGTCAGGGAAAGATTCCTGAGGTATTCCTCGATAGCTCAATGGTAGAGCATTCGGCTGTTAACCGAAGGGTTGTTGGTTCGAGCCCAACTCGGGGAGCTAAGATGAAGAAGCGATACAGAAATGAGAAATCATAGCTGTATCGCTTTTTTGCTGTCTGTAGCCATTAAGAAACGCCATCTAACATTTTAACGGTTTTCCATAACATTTCTTCCTGTTCATGGAAGAAAGATTTCGTTATAATAAAATCAGACAGATCACGGAATATGTGCAGAGTCAGGAGTCGTGTCAAGGCGGAACTTTTTCCGATAGGCACTTGGCGTCATGCCCTGCTTCTGGCGGAAGGCTTTGGTAAAAACTTCGGTATTCCGGTAACCACAGGAAAAAGCGACCGTTTCGATGGAGAGATCCGTATACGATAAAAGCTCGAGCGCACGCGTGATCCGGCAGGAAGAAAGATAGTCCTGCGGTGAGGTATGGAGATATTTCTGAAACAGGGTATAAAGGTAACTCCGGTTGATGCATACATATCTGGCAATATCCGAGACAAGAATTTCATTGGAATAATTATTTCGGATAAACTCAACAGCTTTTTCCACGTAAAGATTGCCGCTCTCCCGTGCAGAAGGATCGGCAAGCGTGATTTCGCGGGAAAGAATTGAGAAAAACTGGTACAGACAGCCTTCCAGAAGATACTGGTCCGAGGTGTCATAGGTATTGTGCTTCTGCATCTGAAACAAGAGGGACTGCAGTTCACCGGAAAAGTTGCACTGGTAGACAGGGTGCTCCTCAGAAAGACCGAGTTCCTGTACATAAGAGGCAGCTTTTTCGCCGTCAAAACCGATCCAGAGATATGTCCAGGGATCATCCGCATCGGCTTCATAGTAGGTGCGGACATTTGGCATCAGGAAAAAGCCCTGTCCGGCGGTTAAACGGTAAGTGCGGTTTCCGATGGTAAAAGTGCCTTTCCCGGAAATAATATAGTGGATCACGTAATTGGGGCGGACAGCCGGGCCGTAGCTGTGGAACGGCTGGCAGGCTTCGTAGCCGCAGAAGCAGAGATAAAGATCCGAAAATTTATGCTTTTGGACGGGAAGTGTCCAGGAAGTTTCCATAAGTATACCTCACAAAATGAATCATCAGAAAAGCCGGAATGTCACAAAAGGATGAGATTCCGAAATGTCAGTAAAATTATATCGTGTTTTGCAGGATACTGCAAGCCGCTGTAGGAAATCAAAGGCCCGGAGTAGCAGCCTTTGCGGTTCACACAGCACCGGAACACTTGCTGTTCGGGTATGTAAGAAAGTGATTTTGGTGTGAGCAGCCCGAAAAAATGCGATAAGATAAAGGAGAAAAAATCATGGCAATCAAAGTAAGTGAAAATGGACGGTTATTTACCCTCCAGACAAAAGACAGTAGTTACCAGATGTTCGCAGATGACAAAAATGTGCTTCTGCATCTCTACTATGGAGAAAAAATCGGTGAGGAAAATCTTTCCGGTCTGATTTTCTGTACGGATATGGGATTTGCAGGAAATCCGGAGGAAGCAGGCCCTAACCGGAAATATTCTCTTGATACACTTCCGCAGGAAATTCCGGGAAGTGGTGTCGGTGATTTCCGTGATGATATGATTGATATCCGCCACGCGGACGGCAGCTTTGCAGCAGATTTTCGTTTCGATTCGTTCGAAATTCTGGATCATTCCTATGCCATTCCGGGAATGCCGGCGCTGTACGATACAGAGAAAGAAAAAGGCGAGACTCTTGTTATTACAATGACGGAGAAGGCTTCCGATATTGTGCTGAAGCTGTTTTACGGTGTATTTGAAAATGAAAATGTAATTACGAGAGCGGCAAGACTCGAAAATCACGGAGAAACGGCGATTGAGCTGGAAAAAATGCTGTCATTCAGCATGGATCTGATGTATGAAAATTATGAGATGATTTATTTCTCGGGTCGTCATGCGATGGAGCGCACGGCAGAGCGGATTCCGGTGCAGCATGCAAAAGTCGAGATCGGCAGCACCCGCGGTACATCGAGCCATCATTACAATCCGGCTGTGATCCTCTGCGAGGAGGGTGCGGGTGAGACACACGGTTCCTGCATCGGCGCATGCCTCGTTTACAGCGGAAACTTTGTTGCGGCAGCACAGAAGGATCAGAAAAATCAGACCCGTTTTCAGATGGGTATTCATCCGACCAATTTCTGCTTCCATCTGGAAAAAGGAGAGGCGTTCGATACCCCGCAGGCAATCTTAAGCTATTCCGGAACCGGCCTTACCAAACTGTCACAGCAGTATCATGAGATCATCCGCGAGCATATCTGCCGCGGCGCATACAAGCATGCCAAACGACCGATTCTGATCAACAACTGGGAAGCAACCTATTTTGATTTCAACGAAGAAAAAATTCTGAAAATTGCAGAGCAGGCGCAAAAGATTGGCATTGAGATGCTGGTGCTTGACGATGGCTGGTTTGGAAAACGAGAGGATGATAACAGTGGCCTCGGCGACTGGTTCGTCAACGAGAAAAAGATGAACGGCTCCATGGCGCAGCTTGCAGAAAAAATCCACAAGATGGGCATGAAATTCGGTCTCTGGTTTGAGCCGGAGATGATTTCCGAGGACAGTGATCTCTACCGCGCACATCCGGACTGGGCATTCGCAATTCCGGGCCGTGTGCCGAACCACAGCAGAAATCAGCTTGTACTTGATATGACGCGTGAGGATGTGCGTGAGTATCTGCTGGAGCGTCTGACAACCATTGTTCATGATGCAAAGATCGATTATGTCAAATGGGATATGAACCGCAGCGTCTGCGATGTTTACAGCCATGTGGCAGCACAGAGCCGGAACGGAGAGCTGTATCACCGCTATGTGCTCGGTGTTTACGATTTGATGGAAAGATTCCTTGCCGCATGCCCGAATCTGCTGCTCGAGGGCTGCAGCGGAGGAGGCGGACGATATGATGCCGGTATGATGTATTATTCCCCACAGATCTGGTGCAGCGATAATACCGATGCGATCAACCGTCTTTCCATCCAGTACGGAAGCTCGTTCTTCTATCCGATCAGCACCGTTGGTTCCCACGTTTCTGTATGCCCGAACCATCAGACCGGCCGTGTGACACCGTTTCGGACAAGAGGCGATGTGGCACTGGCAGGAAGCTTTGGATATGAGATGGATCTGAATAAGATTTCGGATGAAGAGAAAGAGATGGTAAAAGAGCAGGTTGCTGCGATGCATACATATTATGACCTCACACATGAGGGACTGTATTACCGCTTGACCGGACTGAAAAAACAGGATTTCATGGCATGGGAGTTTGTGGCAAAGGATCAGAGCCGTGCACTGCTCACGATCGTAAAAACCGACGCAGAAGGAAATATGCTTCCGGTTCACACGAAAGTGTGCGGACTGGCAGAGAACAAGCTGTATCGTTGCAGTCTGGACGGTGAAATCCGCTCGGGCCGTACCTGGAACCGTGCGGGTCTGACCCTGCATCAGGTGCTGAAAGAGTATGAGAGTATCCGCGTGGAGTTTACAGAAGTAGAATAATAAAAGATAAGAAAAATCTTCAACCGGGTTTGCGGGGGAACCTCAATCTGGTTGGAGATTTTTTATACTAAAAAATCAAAGTAGAAGGGAAGGAACGCACTCTTTACAGTGGAAAAATGGTTATGATATAATAAACGCAAGAAATTTTTTGACAGGAAAGGAAATCGTACATGAGAAACAGAAAAAACTGTTTAGCAGTTCTTCTGATGACAGCTATCGTGATAACGGGATGTGGAAATCAGCAGGCGGAAAAAGAGAATCCATCGGTTGTCGCTCAAAAGACATCCAGTGTTCAGAATGAGTCAGAAGATGGTGAAAAAAATTTTCTTTCTACCTATCAAAACATTGCAGTCACCCTTCCAGAAGGCTGGAATGCAACAAAAGATGAGAAAATCCAGTGTAGTTTTGTATCGGAAGATGGTGAAAGCCTTGAAATATCGTACCGGGAAGGAATGGCAAAAGTGGTGCTGATGGATTTTCCGGAGAATGAAGAGAGTGCTGAAAAACTGCTCTATCCAAATGAAATAACAGGGGAAAACAGCATCAGCGATTTTATGGTGAAAACAGCTAACGAAGGAAAAGATAACGAGAGTTCCTTTTATCGTTTCCAGGTAAAAAATTCCCTGCAGATTCCGATTGCATTTTTCTGCGGGGTGAAAACGGAGAATGAAGGGTATCAGATCATATGGAAAAAAGGAAGCGGCAGCAACGATACACAGCAAATCGTGCCGGAAATACTGGAGTCTCTGCAGTTCCCGGACAATGAGCTGCTGACAGAAACATTTCAGACGGCCTGCCAGGAGCAGAAAAGAGCGCTGGAAGCAGAAAATAATTCGGATGGCGTGAAAAAGCAGAAAGGAAAGAAAACAGTCACCTGTATCTCCCCGGTCAATGTACGCACGGAACCCAACATCAGCACAAGCCAGGTCCTCGGAGCTCTGACGACAGGGGAAGAAGTGGAAATGCTCGGAAAAGAGAACGGATGGTACAAGATTTCGTATGAGGGAAAAACGGCGTATGTGTACGAAGACTATGTGAAAGAAAAAGAAAATTAAAAAAATGATATTTTCAAAAAAGCTGCCGAAGCAAACAGAACCGGCAGCTTTTTTGAAATAATTTTGAAAAAGAAAAATCCCGGAAACTATCTGTTTCCGGGAAAATAGAGGCGTCGACCGGATTTGAACCGGTGGATACTGGTGTTGCAGACCATTGCCTTACCACTTGGCTACGACGCCATATGACTCCGACGGGAATCGAACCCGTGTTACCGCCGTGAAAGGGCGATGTCTTAACCGCTTGACCACGGAGCCGAAGTTTTTGATTTGTCTGCCGTGATTTTTGCTCAGCGACAAGTAGTATATTATCATAAGAAAACGAGTTTGGCAAGTGTTTTTTGAAAAAAAATCAAAAATTTTTGAGATTTGTGTTGTCGTGCATTCAGAAGGAAAAAATTTGATGTTTCGCTGTATAAGAAAGTGATTTATCTTTGCGTAGATATAAAAAGGGAACAGAAAAATTTGCCGGGTCAGGGCATAGCTTTTCGATATTCTTCCGGTGACATACCAAAAGTCCGGCGGAAAATGCTGGCAAAATAGCTGGGGCTTTCAAATCCGGTATGCAGAGCAATTTCCAAGATAGAAAGCGAGCTGCCGGTAAGAAGATCTGCGGCTTGGGTTACGCGGTACTGGTTGATATAGGAAATAGGCGTTGTGTGAAAGTGCGTTTTGAAGAAACGACAAAAATATTGTGGATTCATATTGAGTATAGCAGCAAGATCTGAAAGACGGATTTTGGAATCATAGTTATCCTGAATATAACGTAAGAGTTTTTTACATTGATCAGATCTTTCTTTTTTACGAGTGCAGAGGGGTTCCGGATGAAGAAAAAGCTGGTATTGCGCCAGAAGTGCAAGAATCCGATACATGTCACTTTTGATCAGAAGAAACCAGCCGATGGGTTTGGTATCGTATGCATACAGGATTTCCTGGAAAAGCTCAGATAATGTCAGTACAAATGTTTTCTGTGTCTGAGAGGAGGCTTCAGCAGCAGAAAGCTCTTCCAATGGAAAAGCCGGAAGAAGCAGTTGATGAGAGAGCAGCGGACGAATCCAGTCTGCTTCACAGGAATCCAGATAGGCACATGAGAGAATTTCTGGAAGAAATACAAGGGCATGGTGAACCGAAGGGGTAGTTCCAATGCTGCAGAGCTGATGCAGTTCGTGACTGTTGATGAAAAGAAAAGTACCTTCGGAAATTGTCCGGGTTTCAGTTTTCAGTGTCAGAGTGAGAGTACCTTTTTCAACCCAGATCCATTCTAATTCTTTATGCCAGTGAAAAGGAACAGAGAGCCCGCCATGCGCATAATCCTGATGATAGATATGGAGCGGAACAGGTTCGGTTCCATGCACGGTAAAATCCCGGATTCCGCCAGAAAGAACAGGGGAACAAGATTCAGGAGAAAAGAGCTCTTTTGAACGTTCTTTTTTCATAAAAGTCAAAATCCTTTCATTAAATACGAAAATCAGGTTAGAAAATATAAGATAATATCATTATACTGCTCTTATAGGAAAAAAGAAAGAGAGGACAGAAAATGAAAAGAGAGTGGTGGCATAGCTTAACCGTATATCAGATTTACACCAGAAGCTTCTGTGACAGCAACGGAGACGGCATCGGCGATTTTGGAGGGATTCTGCAGAAGCTGGACTATCTGCAGGAGCTTGGTGTTGGAGCCATCTGGCTTTCGCCTTTTAACGATTCTCCTAATTACGACAATGGATATGATGTCAGTGACTATTATAAAGTAATGGAAGAAGCGGGCACAATGGAAGAGCTGGAAGAACTGATCGCAGCCTGTGAAAAGCGGGAAATTGTGGTCATGATGGATCTTGTTTTAAATCATAGTTCCCATCTGCACCCATGGTTCCTGGAAGCCAGAAAGGATCGAAACAGTAAATACCATGATTTTTACATCTGGAAGGAAGGAACGAAGGAGCAGCCGCCAGAAGGCGGCGGAGCATTCTTTGGAGGAAGCACCTGGGAATGGGTGCCGGAGGTTCAGGAATATTATTATCACAGTTTCAGTGTAATGCAGCCGGATCTGAACTGGAAAAATCCGTCGCTTCGGAAAGAGCTGTACCGGATGATCCAGTTCTGGATGGATAAAGGGATCCGTGGTTTCCGGCTGGATGCAATTGACAATATTGTAAAAGATGGACATGGAGGAAATGATACTCATTCAGAGCAGATTCATACATACTTAATGGAAATGAATCAGAATACGTATGGAAAATCAGAACAGATCCTGACAGTGGGGGAAACCGGAGGTGCTACGGTAGAAATGGCACAGCAGTATTCTGATCCGGAAAGCCAGGAGCTCAGTATGATTTTTCAGTTTGAACTGATGGGAATCGACGGCATCCGAAGTGGAAACTGGGATCCGAAACCGTATACGCTGCCGCAACTGAAGCAGCTCTTTGAAAAATGGCAGACGGGACTGGAAGAAAAAGGATGGAACAGCCTGTTCTGGGGAAACCATGATTTTCCGCGTGTCGTATCGCGCTTTGGAAATGACAGGGAACCGTATCGGGAAAAATCAGCAAAAATGTTGGCTGTCCTTCTCCATGGGATGAAAGGAACTCCTTATATTTACCAGGGGGAAGAAATCGGTATGACAAATGTGTCAGGGCTTCGGATCGAGGACTATCAGGATATCGAGTCTGTAAATTTTGCCGAAGACCGTAAAAAAGAAGGCTGGGAGGAAGAAAAAATTCGTACCTATCTTGCACGGAACAGCCGGGACCATGCGCGGACGCCAATGCAGTGGAATGCGGAAAAACACGCCGGATTTACAGCGGGAACACCGTGGATGGCGGAAAATCAGAATTACGCGGAGATCAATGTGGAAAACAGCAGAAAAAATCCGGATTCCCTCTTCTATTTCTATCAAAAACTAATTGCGCTGCGTAGGAAAAATGACACTCTTGTTTATGGGGATTTCCGTCTGATTGAGGAAGAAAATCCGGATATTTTTGCTTATGAGAGAAATCTGGGAGAGAAAAAGCTGATTGTGCTCTGCAATTTCCGGGATACCGCGGCAGAGATGAAAGCCCGATATGATTTGACAAAAGGAACGGTTCTGATTCATAATGATACAGAAAGCCTCACAAAAGAAGTGTGGAAGTTACAGCCGTATGAGGCGTATATGATTGAACTTCTGCAGTAAAAAGACAGAAATGAAAAGCAGCAGAAGAAGAAAACTGCAGGAGCAACTGGAAACAGGAGGGAAAAAATGTATCGCGTTCTTCTTGTAGAAGATGAAGAAATTGAACTGGAGACATTGCGGGATTATATTGACTGGAAAAAGAACGGGATTTCCAGGGTATTTACCGCGCGCAATGGCAGAAGGGCACTGGAGTGCCTGGAAGAAAATATGGCAGATATTGTGATTACGGATATTCAGATGCCAGGAATGAGTGGAATTGAACTGGCAGAGACGATCGTACGCCGGGGATATCCATGCAAAATTGTTTTTCTGACAGGATATGATGATTTTTCCTATATCCATTCCGCTTTTCAGGTGAATGCCGTGGATTACCTTTTAAAGCCATTTACGATTGAAGAAGTAGAAGCATGTCTGAAAAAAGTGAGAAGTGAACTGGAGAAAAGAGAGATAGCAGACTGGTCGCGGAAAACGGCGGCGAAGCAGTTGCTGGAAATGGCTTTGCGGGAAAAACAGGAAACAGAGCTTTTACGGAAAAATTTCCGTGGTGTATTTGGAGAAGAACTGGAAGAGTGCAGGTTTGGAATCATAGCGGTTTATGGAAAAACGGAAGAAAACATCTGTAGCCAAATTCAGGAAAAATACAAGGGCATCCGTTACATCAGCAAAACGGAACGGATCAGTATGCTGCTGCTGGCGGGGTATCTGTCGGTGAAAGATACGGCATTTCAGATCTGGAATGATTTGAAAGAAGACACACCGAGAGCCGTTGGATGGTGCAGTGGAGCATGGACAGCTGACTGCCTGTACGAAAAGGCGGAAAAACTTCGGAACTGTTGTGTTCTGGCATTTCATATGGATCCACCGGAACTTTTCTGTGCAGATGAAAAAGAAACGGAAGAGGAAAAAGCATATCATTTCCGGGAACAGAAGGAGCGGAGAGAAGAAATCTGTCGTCTGGTCAGCAACGGGAAAAAGCAGGAAACGCTGCAGACCATGAAAGATTATTTTCAACAGCTAAAGGGGCTTGCGCCGAAAACATTTGCGGGAGAAGTTTACAATCTCTATATGTATCTATGGAACCGTCTTGTTTTGAGCGATGAACTGCTGGAAAACTGGATGGAAGCAGAAAAAATTTTGAGAGAAAATGAAATTTTTGAAGCAAACAACAGTTATCAGATGCGGGAAAAGATGAAGCAGTATCTGGAACGGATGTTGGCATTTTTTGAAGAACAGAATCAAAATCCAAATTACTATGCCGTTTATCAGGTAAAAACATATCTTCAGGAGCACTGCTCGGAAAGCGCAGATATCGAGAAGCTGGCTACGGAGGTCGGTTTGTCTCCGAATTATCTGAGGAGCCTGTTTAAAGAGGCAACAGGAAAAACGATTTTGGAATACAATACGGAAATGCGTCTGCAGAGGGCGGCGGAACTGTTAAAGAATAAGAAAAATAAAGTACGGGAAGTGAGTCTGGCGGTTGGATATGAAAATGTTTCTTACTTTGGCGTTGTTTTTCAGAAAAGATTTGGAGTGACACCAAATGAATATCGTAAAATGGTATAAAAATCGGAGTTTTCAGTTTAAACTGGTGATCGGCTATCTGGTACTGGCACTGATTCCAATGCTGTGTGTTACCTGGTACAGTTATGGAAAAACAAGGAATGTGCTTCTTACTGAAGCATATCAGAGTGCAGAACAGGAAGCAGAACGAATTGAAAAAAATTTTTCTACGATGGTCGAGCCTTACGAAACAATTCTGGATGTGCTGTATGTGGATCAGATGCTGAGCGGATATTTGTTTCAGGATTACAGCAACGATTCTTATGAAGATATGTTTTACTATATTGATAAGAAGCTCAGCGAAATCTGTCTGATGAATGCAGGAATTTACAAAATCTGTTTTTACAGCAACAATGAAACGCTTCCGCAGGATAATTATTATTTTTATTCCATGCAGGATCTAGATCGGAGGGAATGTGTGCTGACATTTGATGCGATAGGGGAAACGGTATTCTGTGGGACATCTGGAGACGGAAAAGCATTTCATATGAATCGTCTGATGAATTTTTATCCACAGGGCGGGATGAAGGGCGTACTGTCGTTACAGATTGAAAATCAGCAGATACAGCCCCTCCTCGAAACAATAAATTCCACCGATGAAATTTATCTGGTGGATCAAAAAGGATATATTCTGGCTGCTTCCGAACCGGAAATGGCAGGCCTTCCGATCCGGACCAGAATGCCGGAAGAGGATCTGGAGCAGAAAGCGCAGATTGAGTTTGAGCGTGACGGCATTTCAAAAATCGGAAATATCCAGAGCGGAGTTTTCGGAACAAAAATTCTTGTGATTTCGGATAAGGAGACGGTTTTAAAAGACGCAAAAGCTGTTTCAAGAAGGATGATGTTCCTGATCCTCTGCAGCGCGGCTATGGTATTTCTCTGCATTATCTGTTACACAAGATGGATTTCCGCGCGGGTGCAGAAAGTGGTGTATGCAGCAAAACGGATGGGACAGGGAGAATTTGATTACCGTCTGGAAAATATGGGAGAAGACGAGATCGGACAGATCGGGCTGGCGTTTAATCAGCTCAGTGATCAGATTCAGGAGCTAATTCGGGAAAATTACGAAAAGAAAATCCGGATTCAGACGAGCGAACTGAATCTGTTGCAGGAACAGATCAATCCGCACTTTCTTTACAATGCACTTGCGGTTATTTCAGCACTGGCGATGCGGGAAGGTGGAAAACAGACGATGCAGGCGGTCAAAAATTTGTCCAGCTTCTACCGGATTTCCCTGAATAAGGGAAAACAGGTGCTTTCCATCCAGGAAGAAGTGGAACTGCTGCAGAGCTATCTGAAAATCCAGCAGATGCGTTTTCGGGACAGCGTACAGGTGGAGTATGAGATTGCAAGAGAAGTACTGACATATCGAACCATTAAACTTCTTCTGCAGCCGCTGGTTGAAAATGCCATTCACCATGCGAGAAAAGAGGAAGAAGTTCTCCACATTGCGGTCAGAATTCAAAAAGAAGAAAGGGATGTGGTATTCCAGGTGACAGATGATGGATGTGGAATCGAGGCGGAAAAACTGATTAAACTGCGAAGTTCTCTGCGGCGCTCAGAGGAAGGATACGGACTGAGAAATGTTGCAAACAGGGTTCGTCTGGCTTATGGAGAGAATTATGGTGTCCGAATAGAAAGCCAGGAAGGATATGGAACGACAGTTTCTGTCAGAATTCCAGTAAACGAATAAAAAATCAAACAAAGCAGAAATAACTTCGTATTGTTTGCATAGAAGAGGAAACAGAAACCGGCTGATAAAGGTGATTTTGCCCGTCAGCCGGTTTCTGTTTCGTTAGATATTGACAGAAATCGTAAGAAAACAACAGAATAAAAAAGAGAATTATAAAACTCCATTAAATCGAGATAGAAATCATAAAAAAGTGAGATTGTTGCAGGACAGACTATCCATTAGAATGGAAACATAGACAGCAAGAGTGTACAAGATGAACAAAAAGAAGAAAGAAGGAGAAGGCATGAAAAAAGAAAACGTGCATGCAAAGCACAAAAAAAGCCTCGCGGAACGGTTCTGGAAACAGAAATATCTGTTTTTACTGCTGCTTCCATCGTTGGTATGGGTCATTCTGATCTGCTATGCACCAATGACAGGACTGTATATGTCCTTCATCAACTACACGCCGCAGGGCAGCGGCTATTTTGCGGATATGGTGAATTCGCAGTTTGTCGGTCTTGACTGGTTCAAGTATTTCTTTTCCACAGATTTCACAAAAATCATGAGAAATACACTGGCAACCAGCTTACTGACACTGTTATTCTCATTCCCGCTGCCAATCATTCTGGCGCTTTGCCTGAATGAAGTTCGAAACCAGAAGGCAAAGAAATTTGTACAGACCGCATCTTATATTCCCTATTTTATTTCCTGGGTTATTGCGGCAAACATTTTCCTTACATTCCTTTCTTCAGACGGCGTCATCAACAATCTGTTAAAATTCCTCGGATTAACCGATGAGTCGATTCTGTTTTTCCAGAAAGGACCATATTTCTGGTGGATCATCGCGATCGCAAATGCGTGGAAGGTACTTGGATACAATGCGATTATCTATATGGCGGCAATCTCCGGCATCAGCCAGGATATGTATGAAGCAGCGGATGTGGATGGTGCGACGAGAATGCAGAAGATTCTGCATATCACACTTCCGGCATTAAAGCCGACCATTATGATTCTTCTGATTCTGGCAATCGGAGGTGTTCTGAATACAGGATATGAGCAGCAGCTGTTGATGTCTAATGATGCTATTTTAAATTATTCTGATGTACTTGATACGTATGCATACCGCTATGGTCTGAAAAACGGAATGTATTCTTACGGTACTGCAGTAGGATTCTTTAAATCCGCAGTCTCCTTCATTCTGGTCATCAGTGCAAATGCACTTTCGAAGAAATTCAGTGATGATAATACGGCACTGTTTTAGGAGGAAGGAAAATGAGAGAAAAAGCAATTAAAATCAAAAGAAAACGTTGTGCCAGTGACTGGTTTCTTGATATTTTCAAAGTGGTTTTTCTGGTGTTAGTTACTGTGATCTGTGTGTATCCGTTCTGGAACATTTTTGTGGTATCCATTAACGATGCAACCGATGCACTGCGCGGCGGGCTCTACTTTCTGCCGAGAAAACTGAGTCTGGCAAGTTATAAAGATATTCTGGGACGTGCCACATTTTTGCATGGCATTCTGATCACTGTACTTCGTACTGCAATTGGTACACCGCTGGCGGTCCTTGTCACGACAGCACTTGCCTATGTGCTTTCCAGAAAAGAGCTGCTGTTCCGGAAACAGCTGAACCTGTTCTTTATCTTCACCATGTATTTTGGCGGCGGAATGGTTCCGTATTATATGGTATTAAAGAGCCTTGGAATGCTGAATAATTTCATTGTATTTATTTTCCCGAACCTGGTAAGTGTTTATAATATGATTCTGGTAAAGAATTATATAGAGGGAATGCCGGCAGAGATTTTTGAATCGGCAAAAATTGACGGAGCAAACGATCTGACAGTTTTCTTTAAAATGGTAATTCCATTGTCCAAGCCGATTATTATGACCATTGCACTGTTTGTTGCAATTACCCATTGGAATTCTTGGTTCGATGCATATTTGTTTACGAATGCACAGTCTTTAAAAACAATGCAGTCCATTTTGGTTGAAATTCTGAATCAGTATCAGACTGCATCAGCGAACCAGGCGGCAAATCAGGCGTCACAGACCATTACACCGGACAGCATTCGAATGGCTGCTACGATGATTGCGACCATTCCGATTATCATGGTTTATCCGTTTATTCAGAAATATTTTGTTAAAGGAATCATGCTCGGATCTGTAAAGAGCTGATGATAGAAGGAGGAAAAGAAAATGAAGTTCAAAAAAAGTATCGCAATGGCGATGAGTGTCCTGATGGCAGCGGGAATGCTTGCAGGATGCGGATCAAATGGCAGTACATCATCAAGTACTGCATCCGGCAGTGCATCATCTGCATCGGGCGAGGTATCAACAGACGGAGTTACGATTTCTATCTTTGACAAAAACTCCGGAAGCAATACCTTTGATGATCCAGTTGCAAAAGCAATTGAGGAAAAAACAGGTGTCAAAATTCAGGTAGAAAATCCAACCGGAGATCCGCTGGAAAAATTGAACCTGATGCTGACCGGTCAGAATTACCCGGATATCGTCCTGATGGATCGTGGAAATGATATTGTAAACCGTTACATTGAGGCAGGCGCACTGCTTCCGTTGAATGATCTGATCGATGAGTACGGCCCGGATGTAAAAGAGATGTACGGGGAAACCTTAAACAAGAGTCGTTATACCGATGGAAAGAATTACTATCTGAATAACTGGTACGGAGAAGATCCGGATCCGGTAGCCGGTGTTCTGATGCGCTATGATTATCTGTGCGAAATCGTTGGAAAAGACCGCGCAGACAGCGATGAGCCATTTACACAGGAAGAGTATATTGACATTTGTAAGAAATTCAAAGAACTTCATCCGACCATTGACGGAAAAGAGAGTATTGCCATTACCTTTGATGCAGAATCCAAAAACTACGATGGAACATTAAAAGGAATGTATGGTCTGAAAACATATTATCAGGATGGGGACAATCTGGAACATGTTGCCAAAGCACCAAACTTCAAAGAGATGATGTCCTTTGCCAATGAACTGTATACAGAAGGCCTTCTGGACAAAGAGTGGGTTGTCAACAAGAAAAATCAGTGGACGCAGAAACTGTCTGCAGGCAACGTATTCAGTACCTTTGCTTCCTACTGGGATACCGATGCAGCAAATACAGCACTTGCTTCTTCTGTAGGAGGAGATGCAAAATTCTATTCCTATAAAATCCTTGGAAACGGAATCAGTGCAGATGAAACTACTTACTCCGGAAGAAGTACACTTGGCTGGGATGCAATCGCGATCACCAAGAATTGTAAAAATCCGGAAGCAGCCATGAAGATGATCAACTACCTTGCAAGCGAAGAAGGACAGTATCTTCTGATGTGGGGTATTGAGGGAACCAACTGGAATATGGAAGATGGAAAACACGTTCCGAACGATGATCTGATTGAAGGATTCCAGACGGATTTTGACAAAACAAAACTGGATACCGGCGTCCGCAAATGGACCTGGTTTGTAAAGAACGGAAATGGTACAGACGGAACTCCATACGATGTAACACAGTATAAAGTAAAAGAGACCCGGCAGGTGGCTATGAATCACTTTGGTGAGAACGACAGATGGGATACCGCAGAGTTTGCAGGCCTTACCCCGGCAGGAAGCACTCCGGATGGCTTGAAATGGCAGAAAATCCAGGATATCTACGATCAGGAATATCCGAAGATTGTGAATGCAGACAGCCACGATGCGGCAATGGAAGAGTACGACAAGATGATTTCCGAAATGAATGACGCAGGACTGGAAGATGTAGAAAAAGTTATCACACAGAATTATCAGGAGCGTATGAAACTCTGGAATGAGTAAGCTAAAGTAAAATAAAAAAATCACACACGGAAAAGAACCGGCAGAAATCGAAATACAGATTTCTATGTCGGTTCTTTTTTATCAGAAGAAGCATTGCGATTTTCAAGGAATCTGGATATAATGAGGAAAACTGGAAAAACAGGGAAATCCAACCGCATGAGACAGGAGGCATCGTACATGGCAGCGAAAGAACAGTTAACCGCAATGGAAATGATCTGGGGATTTATGAGTGGGACGACAGGACATATGGGAAAGACGGACTTTGCGCCGCAGAAGGAAGCGTTCGGGGATTTTGCATCTCCGGAGACATATTTTCCGCGTGTGACGCCGGAGAGTGAGGGAATCTCCTCGGAAAAGCTGACGCAGATGCTTCGTGAGCTCGCCGCCGCCCGCCATACGGACATGCATCACCTGCTGGTCCTGCGGAACGGACAGGTCATCTGCGAATGCAATTTCGCCCCATACCGCAGCGGCATCTGGCACGCGACGTATTCGATGTGCAAGAGCATCACCGGCATGGCGGTCGGTTTTCTGATCAGTGAAGGAAAACTTTCCCTGGACGAGAACGTCTATGATATTTTTGAAAAACGAAATGGTCTGCTGCAGAAGATCCTGCGCCCGAATCTGACCGTGGAGCATCTTCTGACGATGAAGAGCGGCGTACAGTTCAATGAGATGGGCGTTGTTTCCGGCAACGACTGGGTGGACAGCTTCTTAAATGCGCCGGTCAAGGGAACGCCGGGCGAAGCGTTTGAGTACAACAGTATGAACACGTATCTGCTGTCTGCAATCATACAGGAGCGCACCGGCATGAAAATGGTAGATTACCTGCGGCCGCGTCTGTTTGAGCCTCTTGGCATCCGGAAAGTCTTCTGGGAGAGCTGCCCGGCAGGGATTACGAAAGGCGGCTGGGGCCTCTTCCTGTGCCCGGAGGACGCGGCCAAGCTCGGGGTGATGTACGTGAACGGCGGAAAATTCGAAGGAAAACAGATCGTCCCGGCGGAATGGGTCGCAGCGTCCACCTCCGTTCATGCGACACCGCCGGAAAAGATGGGAAAATATGGCTATGGTTACCAGGTCTGGATGGAGGAGCGGCCGGGTAGCTTTGCGTTCAATGGCATGCTGGGGCAGAACGTACTCGGTTACCCGGATACCGGAGTGGTGATTGTGACGAATGCGGGCAGCAACGAGCTGTTCCAGACGTGTGAGATGCTCGACATTGTGCGGAAGTATTTCGGCGCGGAATTTGGTGCAGAGCTGAAATCCGGCGAGGCGGAAAGCCCGATGGCATATCAGAAGCTGGTGCAGACCTGCCGTGATCTGGAGGGCGCGAAAGAGACACCGGGAAGAATCCTGCGCGGCGGCTGGAAGCGGAGAACACCGGGGCCGCGGAACAGCGGAATACCGCGTCAGATCGACATGGCGCAGCTTCTGCACGGAAAAGAATATAAAATGGAGGACACGCATGTCGGCATGTTTCCGCTGACGCTGCAGGTCTTCCACAACAACTTTTCCGACGGCATCCGCCGCATCGGTTTCTTCTATGAAAAAGGCCGTTTCTTTGTCGAGCTGACCGAGGGAGAAAAAACACAGCGTATTGCGATCGGTCTTACGGGGTCCAAAGTTGTAGAATGGGTGGAAAACGAGGAATCGTATCTGCTCGGAACGACGGGACAGTTTGCGGAGAATGAAGACGGCGAACTGGTGCTGAAGCTTGAGTTTGCATTTCTGGAAGAGGCCGCAAGACGGAAGGTCAAAATCATTTTCCAGCGTGATTTCGAGCGGATCAGACTGGAGTGGAATGAGACGCCGGGCAAGGATCTGATTATCGAGGGCCTTGAATCCCTCGTGACGGATGTGGCGATCGCGCCGCTTCTGCCGTCGCGGTTCCGCGAGCGGAGCCTTGACATGATCCATCTGCTGATGGCACAGACCATTGAGCCAATGGTAGAGGCACACCGCGTGCGGCCGGGGAAAGAAACGGAGACAGAAGAAGCGGCAGCGGAAGCTGAATTGGCCGCGGCAGTGGAAAATGCGGAAAACGCAGAAGAAACGGTGTAAAAACAGAAAAAATCAGAAGAGAAATGTGGATAAAAAAGGGAATGGAGCTGCCGGATGCGCAGTTCCATTCCCTTTTAAAAATACAGATTACAGATTCAAAGCCATATCGCCGGATTTGATCAGGTTTGCCTTGCGGAATACCTCTGAGAAGAACAAGGTGATCACAGCCGGAAGCACGAAGTGGAGCAGAATGATTTTGATGATGACGAGCTTCGGATCATCATAAGCGATCATGGTCTGGTAGGTTGTGATCTGTCCGACAAGACCTGCAGAGCCCATGCCGCTTCCCGTTGCATTATTCTGCATATTGGCAATTATGGTGGAAACCGGTCCTAAAATCGCACTCGAGAAGATGACGGGCAGCCAGATCAGCGGATGACGCATGATGTTCGGCACCTGAAGCATCGAGGTTCCAAGACCCTGTGCGACAAGGCCGCCGAATTTGTTTTCCCGATAACTTGCAACCGCGAATCCGACCATGTTGCAGCAGCAGCCGATCGTTGCGGCACCGGCGGCAAGACCGGAAAGATTCAGAATGATGCCGAGTGCAGCGGAGCTGATCGGCAGTGTCAGAACCATACCCATGACGACCGAAACAACGATGCCCATGATGAACGGCCGCTGTTCCGTTGCCCAGTTGATGATGCTTCCAAGGCCTGTCATCATCTGGGAGATCGGCGGTCCGACGAGCAGTCCGACAACGGAACCGGCTCCGATGGTGATGACCGGTGTCACGATGATATCAACCTTGGTCTTGCCGGAAACCAGATGGCCGCAGGTGATGCCTGCGAAAGCTGCGATGAAAGCGCCGAGCGGTTCGCCAGGTCCTGCCAGAACGGCATTTCCGTCCACAAAGAATGTGCCGCCGGTGATCTTGCCGGCATAACCGCCGACCATGGCGGCGACGGCTGCAGAAACCGTGACAAGCGGGCTTTCCCCATATTTCACTGCCACGCCGACACCGATACCGGCACTTGTCAGGGCTGCGGCAGCTTTTCCAAGCAGATAGATCACATTTCCGGTCGAACCGCCGATCAGAAGACCGATCTGCTGAATCATCGTACCGATAATCAGGGTTGCAAAAAGACCCTGCGTCATGCCGCCGAAGCCATCAATGAAGATGTGCGAGGCGACTTTTTTGATTGTTCGCATATGGAATTCCTCCTCATGTATGTGGTGTGTTACTGTATTCACAAGTGACTTGTCAGTCGACTTTTAGTCTATCATAAGATGGGGGCGGGTGCAATCCTTTTCCGGGGGCATAAGTTGACAAAAGAAAGGGGCACGCTTATAATTGAGACAAATTCAGAGCGCTTCGAGAAAACAGCGCAGACAGTAAAAAAGTGATAAAGGAGACGCATGGGAAAACAGAAAAAGAAACAGAAAAAACGCGGCAATCCGCTTTGGACTCTGGTATTTTTAGCGGCACTTGCTGTTTTCTGCTTTTCCGGGTACAAGCTGATCGGCATTTACCTGGATTACAAGACCGGCACGGATGAATACCGGGATCTGCAACAGTATACGACGGAAATTACAAAAACACCGGAGACACCGGCACCGACGAAAACAGAGGAGCCGCAGACGGAATCCGAACCGGCGGAGCAATCACCCTG
>OATB01000588.1_pt1 | contig 22311 bp, 17 predicted proteins | sample 1494941 | NCBI WGS metagenome assembly OATB01 (sample SAMEA2579931, study PRJEB22360) | human gut metagenome | reverse complement strand
TGTCGCTCCAACGGGGGCGGGGGGAGCAGCAGGCCCAACGGGTGCCACAGGAGCCACAGGAAATACTGGCGCTGACGGGGCAACGGGACCAACAGGACCTACAGGCCCAACGGGAGCCACAGGCCCTACAGGTCCAACAGGAGCAGCCGGAGCAGTTGGAGCCACCGGAGCAACGGGAGCAGCCGGAGCAGTTGGAGCCACGGGAGCAACGGGAGCCACAGGAGTAGCCGGAGCAGTTGGAGCCACGGGAGCAACCGGGGCAACAGGAGCAGCCGGTTTAAATGGGAATGGGGCTATTATCCCATTTTCATCAGGTATCCCGATTACGATGACTACTATCGCAGGAGGCCTGGTAGGTATTCCAAGTCTGATCGGATTTGGAGCATCTGCACCGTCTGTCGGCGTTTTGGGAGCAACGATTGATCTGACGAATGCAGCGGGCACATTAACCAACTTTGCATTCTCAGTTCCCAGAGCCGGAACAATAACTGCATTGAGTGCATTTTTCAGTACTACACTTGCACTTACACTGGTTGGCAGCACCGTTACCATCCAGGCACAGATGTACCAGTCAACTACACCGAATAACATCTTTTCACCGATACCGGGCGCAATTGTGACTCTTGCTCCGGCATTAACGGGGCTTGTCTCTGTTGGAAGTATCAGCAATGGTATTACAACCGGATTGAATATAGCAGTAACTGCACAGACTCGTTTGCTGCTTGTCTTCTCTGCATCAGCTTCTGGAGTAACTTTAGTGAATTCAGTAGTGGGTTATGCTAGCGCAGGGCTGTCAATTGTATAAGTTGTAGATAAATATCCGAATTATTTACGTGGTGGTTCATTTTGCCGCATATCTATCAGGATAGAATAGGCTTGATATAGGAAAAGCAAGGGGGATTACACGAAAAATGTGTAACCCCCTTATTACAATTCAAATGCGTCTGTTTGGACAGTGTTTGAAAGAAACGTCAGTTATGCCTGGATAATCACGAAAAAAATCTTTTGCCAAATCTGCAAACTTTGCGGCGTTTGTTAACATTGCGGGGTGGCCGCCGGAAGGAAACAGGTGTAATGTACCGTCTGGTATTTTCTTAAGAAGATCCTTATAGGTTTGTTCTATGTCTATCGTATTGATATATTCATCATCTTCCAGGCTGACTGATAACATGGCAGGAATAGTAAGCTGAGATAAATCTTTATGAAAGAAATTTTTAATGGTTTTCTCATGCCGTATTACCACATCTGTATCTAAATCAACAACATGCTCCCAATCTTTCCCATGACAGTAATCCCATAGCATACAAACCTGCTCCATTTTTTTTGTTTTTTCCCTTTGTTTGGATATAGTATTGGTCCAGGCGCTGACAGCCTGTTCCCCCTCAAAGCTGTCGGCTATTACCTTATGAACGAGATCACTTCTCTCTAATGCAACATTCAGAGCTGTCAATGCACCGCCGCTGGTACCAATTAAGTTTACACTGCCATAATGATGAAGTGTGATCAGCTCTATGACCTGCATAGCCTGGTCATACCAGAAGTCCACAGGAAATTGTGCTAACCGGTCTGAGTTTCCATGTCCCAGAAAATCGATCAGAATCACTTTAAAATTATCTTTGTATAAATCTATGACCCCGGTAAACATTTTGGAAGACACACTGTTGCCATGCAGCAAAACCAAAGGAAAACCTTTACCAGTTTCTTCATAGTAAATATTCTTATCTCCATATTTAAAATATGCCATTGCCGTTCCTCCTCTTCCATTCGTTTTGTTCATTGTATCAAGATAATACTGGTATGAAAACCTCATGTTCTTTCTTAAAAGAAAAATGTGCCGCAATATAATCACGGCACATTTCCATTTAAACAGAAACCTGTTTTAGTATTCTTTGAATGCTTTTTTCGGTTAAATAATATTTCCCGGATAATGACTTAACGTCTAATCCATTTTGGTAATCCAGGTAGATTTGGGTGTTGCGGTCAGTAAGAATTTTTCTGGTATCCGTATTTTCACCCCATTTTTTTCTATTGGACTGTTTTTTGGGTATATAAATCACTTTGCCTTCTATATATTCCTGTATTTGTTCGATTAGCTCTTTTGGCAGTAATTCAATAGAATTCTGATAGCTCATTTTGCACCTCCTAAAATTTGTATTCTTTAGGATAGAGCGTGTTTAAAGTGTATCCCTTCATCTGTCAATCTTACAGATAACAATTTAAACAGGCTCTGCAAAGGCTATAATTACTCACGTATATGTGATAACTGCTGTCTGTTACGTGCAATAGCCTTTGCTATGCACACATTCTCATTCCCATAAATGGCTCCTTTCCTCTTTCCCCTTTTGATTTGTTAAAAAATCTGTGGGTGAATAAAATGTATAACGTTTAAAAACAGTAGCAAAATAGCTGCTGGTGTTAAACCCAAGGCTCATGGCTGTATCTGTGATCGATTTTCCTTCCAGCAGCATAGATTTGGCAAGTTCAATTTTCTGCTGGTTTATAAAGTTTCTGGGTGAGATACCCACTTGCTTTTTGAATTTTTGTTTATATTGTGAGGTGGAGAGCAGACACTGCGCTGCAAGTTCATCCAGGGAAAGCTCCCAGGTCAGGTGATCCATAATATAATTTAATGACCTGCCGATATCCGGGGTGAGCTGAAATTTTGTTTTCGCTGAGGCAAGTATGAGCATATGTAAAAACAGGTTGATGAAACTTGCCACTACATAAGGGTTGGATTCTGTCCGGGCAAAATTAAAAGCCTGTATCAGGTACTCTGACTCTTTTGCATTTATTTTTACAACGTGGGAAGTCATCCCGTTAAGAGCCGCAATAAGCTCTTGGGCTGCAGCAGTCTCTAAAAATAAAAATCGTGACGGATCCTTTGTTTCTAACTGAAACCAGTATACTTCCCCCAACGAAAGAGGAACTTCATCCGTACTGTGAATCTCATTGGAAGAGGTAATAAATACATCGCCCCCGGAAATTTTATAGTTGGAAGCAGTACTGGAAAAGGAGAGAGCTCCTTTTGTACACATGGTTATTTCAAAGGCATTTTCATGGTAATGCCAGCTAAGCGGGGGGATCGCTTTTCTTAAAGTGTGTTTGGCTAGAATTCGTAGCCCGGGTACCTGAAGCTGTTCTTTTGCCAAAACAGTACGTACATCGGATTTGTAATATCCATCTATCCAGTTAGTAGGCTCCACCATGAATCCGCTCCTTTACAATCTTTAATTTTGTACAGTGTATGTAACTGATTGCATTATTTTTTTAATAATCATATAATGAATATTGTAAAAAGTCAATAATGTTATCAAAAAATAGAATCACAGATTGTGCAAAATGTATAAATGATAATATACAAGCCCCGCCCTTTATTTGTAGAAAAACTATCACAAAATATGGCGGGCTGTTAAAAATCATTTTTACTGCCCATGTATTGAGAATTTAAACAAGAACTGCCGGAAGGACTTGAGTCCAGTATTAAAACAGAAAAGGAGAAACACATGGAATTTCAACCGAATTATAAATATGTCGTTCAGGCTGCAAGAAATCAGGAACCGGCAAGGCTGCCCTTGTATGAACACAATGTCTCCTATAAAAAAATAGGGGAAATCATGGGAAAAGACATGGAAAGCCTTTATAACGGAGATGACAGGGAAATTGAAGAATTCTTTACCACATACTGCGGATTTTTTAAAGAACAGGGATATGATGTGGTAACATTTGAAGCGTGTATCGGCATTGTGATGCCAGGAAGCGGTGCCCTGGGCGACAGCAGGGTAGATCCTATTATTAAGGACAGGGATGACTTCGACCGCTATCCCTGGGATGAAATACCGGAATATTATTTTAAGAAGAACAGCAGATATTTTCAGGCTTTAAGAAAATGCATGCCGGAAGGAATGAAGGCAATTGGCGGCGTGGGAAACGGGATTTTTGAATGTGTCCAGGAGGTTACAGGTTTTCAGGAACTATGCTATATAGCGGCTGATGACGAAGAACTCTATCAGGAGCTGTTCAAAAAAGTGGGGGAGACAAATTATAAGATTTGGACCCGTTTTATGAAAGAATTCGGGGACATTTATTGTGTGCTCCGCTTTGGGGACGATTTGGGTTATAAGAGCAATACCCTTTTATCAGCAGAAGATATTAAAACTTTAATTCTGCCCCGCTATAAGCCAATTGTAGACCTGGTTCATTCCTACGATAAGCCGTTCTTATTGCACTCCTGCGGCAGTATTTTTTCTGTGATGGACGATTTAATTGATAAGATCGGAATTGATGCAAAGCATTCAAACGAAGACCAGATTGCCTTATTTCCTGAATGGGTAAAACGTTACGGAAGCAGGATAGGGAATTTCGGAGGATTTGATGTGGATATGATCTGCCACGCTTCCAAAGAAGAGATGAGAGATTATATCACAGACATTTTAAAACAGTGTCAGGGACATGGCGGAATTGCTGCAGGAACGGGAAATTCCATTCCGGACTACGTTCCTACAGAGGGTTACCTGAATATGATTGATATCGTACGAACATTCCGCGGAGAATAAATTTTCTGTAACTTTTTGTATTTTTGTAAATAAGTCATTTTAAATACATACAATGATATAAAACACGATTTAGGGCGGAAGTATGGAATTTAAAGAAAGCCAGACATATAAAAATCTACAGACAGCTTATGAGGAAAAGTTACAAAACAGTTCGAAGTACAGAATTTACAGCGATATTGCCAAGACAGAAGGAAACCATCAAACCAGTGATGCCTTTAGGGAGACATCATTGGATGAACTGAAATATGCCAGACTCTGGCTGGAACAGCTGAATATGGGCACTGTTCCCGGTACTTTTGAAAATGTAGCGGATACTTATAATACAGAGTATTTTGACTGGGCACAGCGTTATAATGAATATGCGGATACCGCAAGAAAGGAAGGATTTTATGATATGGCACGCCTGTTCGGCTGGGTTGCGGAAGCAGACCGGCATCATGATTTTCGGTTTGAACAGATAGCCCAGTATCTTAGGGAAGGCGGTACTTATTAAAAAGAGAAATGAAAATAACAGCTAAGACGGCTTGTCGTTTTGCCATGGAGCGTATATCATACACACTTTATGGGAAAGCGGCAAGTTTTTTGCGGTTTGGCATAAGCGCTTTTCTTTTCTTTTTTGATATAGTATAATGAGTAAATAAATGTGAATTTCAAATACGCTCAACAGCATTACCGGAGGAGATTATGAAAAAGCAAATATATGCAGCCGTTATGGGAATCGTACTGCTTGGAGCATTGACAGCAGGAGGCTGGCTTTACTATAACCGTATGATCCGGCAAAGTGAACTGGATCCGGCAGATGAATTTAAAACATACGATAAGCATTATGTACTGATTACAGAGGATATAAATTCCTCCTTTTGGCAGTCGGTTTATCACAGTGCAAGGGAAGAGGCGGCAAAAAACGGAATCTATCTGGAGCTTGCAGGTGCGGATTTGTCTGTGGATTATGAAATAGAGGATCTGATGGAGGTAGGAATAGCGTCTAAGGCAGATGGTATTATAGTTCATCCGGATGGAAGCCGCAAGATAGAGAATCTGATTGATAAGGCCACATCAGAGGCAATACCCGTTGTTACGGTACTGGATGATGCGCCCCAGACAAAACGCCGGAGCTTTATAGGCATAAACAGCATTCAGATGGGAGAAGAGTACGGAAAGGAGATTATAAGGAATATAGAAGAGGATACCAAAAAGGTGCTGGTATTATTAAAAGGAGAGTCGGAAAACGGAAATGAAAATCTTGTATTTGCACAAATGAAATCAACAGTAAAGGACGCATTTGGGAAAGATTCGAAAATCGAAATAGATTCTTATCAGGTAAAAAGCCAGACAGCATTTGACTCGGAAGAAACAATCCGAAGTATTTTCCGGGACGAAAATCTGCTTCCGGATATACTGGTATGCCTGGATGAAGTGGATACGGAATGTGCCTATCAGGCAGTAATTGATTATAACAAAGTTGGAGAAGTGGCTATTATAGGCTATTATCCATCGAAGGCGATTCTGAATGCCATTAAAAGGGATGTGGTTCCTGCTACTTTTGAAATTGACACCAAACAGATGGGAATAAAATGCATTGATGCGTTGCTGGAGTATGATAAAATGGGATATGTCAGTGAATTTAACAGTGTAGACCTGCATCTGATTAACCAAAATAACGTACAGGAGTATTTGGAAAGTGAAGAAGATCAGACAAATCATTAAAAATTTATCCATCCGAACGAAGCTTTTACTGAGCTTTGCATTTACTTCTGTCATACTTCTGACCAGTAACCTGCTGCTATATGGAGAAGTAAACGAGACCATTCAGAAAATTGACGGCATTTATGCCAGCAATGTAAGCCTTAATGACCTGTCGGAGGCATTAGGGAATATGCAGGACGATATTTATGAATATCTGAAAACACGAAGTTCTGATGCGCTGGAAGATTATTATCGGAATAATCAGGACTATCAGGCGCTGATCGGAGGCCTGAATGCAGATACTACCGATAATGAAATGAAGCTGCTTGAAAAAAATATAAGAAATATGTCTGCCACCTATCTCAAGGCGGTAGATGCTACCGTTCAGGCAAAACGAGCCAGCAATACACAGAAGTACAAGGATTCTTACCAGGAAACACAAAAATTATACCAATATATCAATGATTATATCTACAGTTTAAATAACATGCAGTTTAAAGCAAATTCTAACAGTTACCAGGTATTGCTGGGATCTTTGAATTTTATGGAGGTCGTAAGTACGGTAATACTGGTTTTAGTCTGTATATTCAACACCTTTTTATTGTTTTTAATTACACGGAGTATCATCCGGCCCCTGTCCAGCCTGGCGAAGACAGCAAATGAAGTTGCGGCAGGGAATTTGGATGCACCTCTGCTGGAAGTGTCCGGGGATGATGAAGTGGGAATTGTTACAAAGGCATTTAATCTGATGGTATTCAGCATTAAAGAGTACATAGAGAAAATCACCCTGAGCATGGAAAAGGAACAGAAGATGATGGAACGGGAGCTGCTTATGGAGACTCACTTAAAGGATGCGCAGCTTAAATATCTTCAGGCACAGATCAATCCTCATTTCCTATTTAATTCTTTAAATGCAGGAGCGCAGTTGGCGATGATGGAAGACGCTGAGAAAACATGTCTGTTTATTGAGCGCATGGCAGATTTTTTCAGGTACAATGTAAGGAAAATGACAGAGGTTGCAACCCTGGAAGAAGAAATCGAAACGGTGGACAACTATATCTATATCCTGAATGTACGGTTTGCAGGGGATATACATTTTACAAAAGAAGTAGATACATCTTTTCATGATGTAAAGATACCCAGCATGATTCTTCAGCCTATTGTGGAAAATGCGGTGAACTACGGGATCCGAAATATTGAATGGGAAGGAATGATCCGCATGATTGTGGAGCGTGCAGAAGATGGCATACGGATTCGCATTATGGATAACGGAAGGGGAATGGAACCGGAACGCATTCGTGAAGTCATGGAGAAAAAAGCCGCCGGAAGCAGCATGGAAACGGATTCTACGGGGATAGGGCTGGACAATGTGATCAACCGCCTGGAACTGTATTACAATACTAAGGGGATACTGTCCATTCATAGTGAAGGTATTGATCAGGGAACGGAAATAACGCTGAATATTCCGCTGAAGCAATGCAGGGGCATGGAGGAAGAGGAGGAACAGGATGTTTAGAATACTTTTGGCAGATGATGAAGGGATCATGCTGGAATCTCTAAAAACCACAATTGAATCTAATTTTAAAGGCCAGGTAGAAATCGCCTGTGCGAAAACCGGCAGGGCTGTAATCGAACTGGCAGAAACTTTCCGGCCGGATATTGCTTTTATGGATATCCAGATGCCCGGAATCAACGGTATACAGGCGATGAAGGAAATTCAGAAGTTCAACAGCAGTACCATCTTTATCGTAATTACTGCTTATGATAAGTTCGGATACGCTCAGGAATCAATTAATCTTGGCGTATTGGAATATCTCACGAAACCGGTAAACCGCAAAGTAATTATAGATGTACTGGTCAGGGCTATGGGACTGGTGGAGGATGAGCGGAAAAAGCGAAGCGAGAACCTGAAGATTCAGGAGAAGCTGGAGACAGTCATTCCTATCATAGAGAGCGGTTTTATTTACAACCTGCTGCTGCAGGATGGGTTTCCCACGGATACAGGTAATTATAAGGAACTGCTGGATATTGAAGAAGACTATGGGTTTATGATGGTAATCCAGTTTGGCGAATCCATTGAAAACGGGATACTTACCAATGCTGTGGGCATGAGTGTAAAAGCTCAGGGATTTTATGGTGACTTCCGGGAAGTAGTCAAGGGGTATTTTCAGTGCTGTATAGGACCCATTATGTCGAATAAAATAGCATTGTATGTTCCCTGGGGCCAGCAGTCACTGGATTATGATGACCGCATACAGGTTATTGAAAAGATGAGAAACCTCATCCGGCGCCTGGAAAAGAGCATAGATGCCAGATTTAAAGCGGGAATCGGCAGGGTAAAATCATTAGATGAACTGCAGGATTCCTACAAAGAAGCAGTGAAATCCCTTCAGGAGGGGAAGGGACGGGTTGCACATATCGAGGATCTTCCTATAGGATGCGAATACGATGGCGATTATCCGGTTGAGACGGAAAAAAAGCTGTTTCAGATGATCGCCAGGGCAGATCTTGGGGGAGCGAGAACCCAGGCAAATGTTTTTTTTGACTGGATGGTGCAAAACTACGAGGCATGCCGGGAAGATATTCAGATCAAGGTACTTGAATTTGTTATGTTTGCAGAAAAAGAAGCATTTTTACATGGAGGAATGACATATGGATTCCGTTACCGACGGGACTATCTGTCCCAGGTAACCGGTTTTGAAGATTATCAGGATTTACGCAGATGGTTTTTAGATAAAATCACAGAAGTCTGCCACAATATTGTAAAAAAGCAGGAAGAGCAGACGGAGAGTATGGTGTGGAAGGCAAAGCAGTATATCAAGGAAAATTATGCGAAAGATATTTCTCTGGATGATGTCTCCAAAGCAGTTAATATTAGTCCATATTATTTCAGCAAAGTATTCAAAGAGGAAGCCGGAGAAAATTTTATAGAATATTTAACCAGAACCAGAATGGGAAATGCGAAAGAATTTCTTAAAATGTCTGATTTGAGCATTAAAGAAATCTGTCTGATGTCAGGATATGGGGATCCTAATTATTTCAGCCGTATTTTCAAAAAACAGGAAGGGGTAACACCCAGTGAATATAGGGAGAGATTAGGTGGATGAGAAAAAATGAAATGAAACTACTGGCATTTTGTTTATGCATCTGTATATTGCTTGGAGGGTGCGCGGGAAAAAATCCAAAAGAAATACAGCAGGAGTCCTCAGGAAGCAGCAAGATCCAGATTGGATTTTGTTTTGATTCCTTTGTAATCGAGAGGTGGCTCAGAGACCGTGATGTATTCGAACGGTTTGCCAGAATGAAGGGGGCAGAAGTAAATGTTCAGAATGCAAATGGCGACGTAGAGCAGCAGATTGCCCAGATTGATTACTGCATTAAGAAAAAAGTTGATGTCCTGGTGATTATCGCCGTAGATGGAAAAGCAATCTCCGAGGCTACGCAGAATGCAAAAGATGCGGGAATTAAGATCATAGCCTATGACCGATTAATTGAAAATGCGGACGTGGATCTCTATTTATCCTTTGATAACGAAGCGGTGGGCAGACTGATGGGAGAAGCAATGACAGAAAATCTTCCTGACGGCGGCAATATTTTTATGATACAGGGACCGGAGACAGACCATAACGTTTCTATGGTAGCCAAAGGATTTCTGGAAGCAATCGAAGGGTCCGGACTGAATATCGTCTACAGTGCTAATTGCGATGGGTGGCTTTCCGAGATTGCATATGATGAAGTAAATAAGGGGTTGGAGAAAAACAGAGATATTGTAGGCGTCATGTGCGGCAATGACGACCTGGCAAATCAGGCATTTCGCGCTTTGGCGGAAAACAGGATGGCAGGTAAGGTAGTTCTTGTGGGACAGGACGGGGATTTAAGCGCCTGTCAGAGAATCGTGGAAGGAACCCAGGCAGCAACCGTATACAAATATGTAGATTTACTGGCAAAAACTGCTTCGGAATATGCTGTTAAAATGGGGAAAGGAGAAGATATTGAGACAGATGAGACGATTTATGACGGGTCCTATAATGTACCTTATAAAAAGCTTATGCCCATTGCCGTCAATAAAGATAACATGCAGCAGGAAATTATTGACCGGGATTTCCATACGGCGGAAGATGTTTATCTGAATGTGAAGTGAATAGCATATAGTATTTTTTTGCAGCAAAAATGTCCTGTATTTTCAGGGCATTTTTTTTGATCGTAAAAATCTGCAGAATGTCGCAAACAAGTCCTGTATATCCGGTGGTATATTATGGGTGTAAAGAAAAACAAGCAGATAACCAGGGAGGTATTAGAATGAAAAGAAAAGTTGTGAGTATTTTAGCAGCAGGTTTAGTAGCAGCAGGTATGCTGGCAGGATGTGGTTCTTCAAATAATACGGCAGCAACATCAAAGGACACGGCGGCAGCTACAAGTGAAGCGGACCAGGCGTCAGACACCAAGGCGGCGGAAAGCCAGGACAGCAGTCAGGCAGATGCAGATACTCAGGCGGAAGAAGCCGGAAATACCGGAGGAGGTAAGCTGGTCGGTGTGGCAATGCCTACGAAGGATCTTCAGAGATGGAATCAGGATGGCTCCAATATGGAGGCACAGCTGAAAAAGGCAGGCTATGAAGTTGATATTGAGTATGCGAACAATGATGTGGCAACACAGGTTTCCCAGGTGGAAAATATGATTTCTAACGGGTGTGAAGTGCTGGTAATAGCTTCCATCGACGGAGAATCACTTGGTACACCTCTCAGTCAGGCAAAAGAAGCAGGGATCCCGGTTATCTCTTATGACCGCCTTCTGATGAATTCTGATGCAGTCAGCTATTATGCGACCTTTGATAATTATAAAGTAGGAACAAAACAGGGAGAATACATTGAGGAAAAACTGGATCTTAAAAATGCAGATGGTCCGTTTAACCTGGAGATTTTCACAGGTGATCCCGGTGATAATAACGCAAACTTCTTCTATAATGGAGCAATGGATGTCTTAAAACCATATATCGATTCCGGTAAGCTGGTAGTACCATCAGGTCAGATTGACTTTGCTACGGTTGCAACTGCAAACTGGTCTACCGAGACAGCCCAGAACAGAATGGATACAATTATCTCCGGCAATTATGCGGATGGATCCAATAAATTAGATGCGGTACTCTGTTCCAATGACTCCACGGCACTTGGTGTAGAAAATGCACTGGAAGCTGCAGGTGTGGCAGAATGGCCAATCGTAACCGGTCAGGACTGTGACATCGCCAATGTTAAGAACTTAGTTGCAGGCAAACAATCTATGTCCGTATTCAAGGATACCAGAGAATTAGCAAACCAGACCGTTAAGATGGTAGATGCTATCATGCAGGGAAAAGAAGCCGAGGTCAATGACACAAAATCCTATGATAACGGAACCGGCATTATCCCTACCTTCCTCTGTGACCCTATCGTTACAACTACGGATAACTATAAAGAATTACTGATAGATTCCGGATACTATTCGGAAGATGACCTGAAATAAATGCCATGTATAAGGGCGTTGCAAAAGGCGTATCACGCTCTTAAGGCAATGCCCTTTCTATAAGAACAGGAGGGATTCAATTGGCAGATATATTATTGGAAATGAAAGACATTACCAAGACCTTCCCCGGGGTGAAGGCCCTGGATCATGTTAATCTCAAGGTAGAAGAAGGCGAAATCCATGCCCTGGTAGGTGAAAACGGGGCAGGAAAATCAACTTTGATGAATGTACTCAGCGGTATCTATCCCCATGGCACTTATGAAGGAGATATTATTTACCGCGGGGAGGTCTGTAATTTTTCCGGAATTAAAGACAGTGAAGGAAAAGGAATTGTAATCATACATCAGGAACTGGCATTGATTCCCTATATGACAATTGGGGAAAATATGTATCTGGGAAATGAGAAAGGAAACCGTTTCTCTATAGACTGGAGCGAAACATACGGAGAATCGGATAAGTATTTAAGAACGGTAGGTCTTAAGGATTCCTCGCGTACCTTGATTAAAGATATCGGCGTGGGAAAACAGCAGCTGGTGGAAATAGCAAAGGCACTGGCTAAAAATGCAAAACTGCTAATCCTGGATGAGCCGACGGCATCGCTAAATGAAGCAGATTCACAGGCCCTGCTGGAATTACTTTTGAAATTTAAAAGTCAGGGGATGACATCGATTATTATTTCTCATAAACTAAATGAGATTGCCTATGTGGCGGATAAAATTACGGTTATCCGGGATGGATCAACCATAGAGACACTGGATAAGAATGAAGATGATATCTCTGAAGACCGTATCATTAAAGGAATGGTTGGCAGAGACCTGACGGATCGTTTTCCAAAGCGGGCGGAGTTTGTGAAGAAAGAAGTTCTTCTGGAGGTAAAAGACTGGACGGTTCATCATCCCCTATATACGGAGCGCAAGGTATGTGACAAGGTATCCATTAAGGTCCACAAAGGGGAAGTGGTAGGCATATCCGGGCTTATGGGTGCCGGGAGAACAGAACTGGCAATGAGCATTTTTGGCAAAAGCTACGGAACTAATATTTCCGGCAAACTATTCCTGAATGGGGAAGAAGTACATCTGCGCAGTGTAAGGGATGCAATTCAAAAAAAGCTGGCATATGTAACGGAGGACCGGAAAGGAAATGGACTGATTCTTTCTAGTCCCATCAAAATAAATACGACTCTTGCCAACCTGTCAGCGATCAGCAAACGAACAGTGATTGACCAGGATAAGGAATATCAGGTTGCCGTGGAATACAAAGAACGGCTGAAGACAAAATGCCCTTCCGTGGAACAAAATGTGGGGAATTTAAGTGGAGGGAACCAGCAGAAAGTCCTGCTGGCAAAATGGATGTTTGCAGAACCGGATATCTTAATTCTGGATGAGCCCACAAGAGGAATTGATGTGGGGGCAAAATATGAAATCTACTGCATCATCAATGATCTGGTTTCTGAGGGAAAGTCTGTGATCATGATTTCTTCGGAACTGCCGGAAGTGCTTGGCATGTCCGACCGTATCTACGTTATGAACGAAGGTAAAATTGCAGGTGAGTTAACCAGACAAGAAGCAACCCAGGAACGGATTATGGCATGTATTTTAAAATCAAGTAAAGGAGAGTAGACAATGGATAAAGCAAAAGTCTCAGGAATTATAAAAAAATATACCATGGTAATCGTACTGGTTCTGGTAACCTTATTCTTTACCTGGCAGACCGGAGGAAAAATGCTTCTTCCCCAGAATGTAACGAATCTGATTGCCCAGAATGCATATGTATTCATACTGGCAACCGGAATGCTGCTCTGTATCCTTACGGGAGGAAATATTGACCTGTCCGTAGGTTCGGTAGTGTGCTTTGTAGGTGCCGTGGGCGGTACCTTTATGGTCAATAAAAATATGAATATGGCACTGGTAATTCTGATTATGATTCTGGTGGGTATCTTAATCGGGGCATGGCAGGGCTTCTGGATTGCCTTCGTCCGAATCCCTCCGTTTATTGTAACGCTTGCAGGCATGCTGGTTTTCCGGGGGCTGTCCAATGTAATTTTAAATGGACGTACCGTAGCGCCAATGCCGGAGAATTACCTCGCTCTGTTCAATAACTACATACCGGACCCATTTGGCGGAAATGTGAATATCATTTGTATTCTGGCAGGCGTGCTGGCTTCTCTGATCTATATCATTGTTGTATTTAAAGGTCGCGCCGGCAGGATAAAAAAAGGATACGAGACAGAAAAGTTAGCGGGTGTAATCGTAAAGACGGCAATTATCTGTATTGTTATCATGGCTTTTATGTTTCGCCTGGCACAATATAAAGGAATCCCCAATGTCTTGATCTGGGTCCTGGTAGTCATTTTGATTTATTCCTACATCACTTCCAAGACAACAATTGGTCGTTACTTCTATGCCGTGGGCGGGAATGAAAAGGCAACCCAGTTATCGGGAATCAATACGAATAAAGTGTACTTTATTGCTTATTTGAACATGGGACTGCTGGCAGCAGTTGCGGCAATGGTCACCATCGCAAGACTAAATTCTGCTAATCCTACAGCCGGAAATAACTATGAAATGGATGCCATAGGATCCTGCTTCATCGGCGGAGCATCTGCATACGGCGGTACAGGTACGGTACCGGGCGTTATTATCGGTGCAACTTTAATGGGTGTCATCAACCTGGGAATGAATATCATGGGTGTGGATGCCAATTATCAGAAAGTGGTAAAAGGCCTGGTATTGCTGGCAGCAGTTATCTTTGATGTCGTTAGTAAGAACCGCTCCAAATAGCTAAGTATATAAGAAGAGACAGAAAAGGAACTGCCCCTTATAAGTCAGATTGTGCATTGCTATCTAACTTATAAAGGGCAGTTTTATCATGCTTAAATTTTATAAATGTATGCTTCACAAGATATGTCTTCTAAAGCATCGTGATCCAGTATCGTATAAAAATCCCCGTCTTTTTTAATGAAGCCATCCTGAATCAATTCATTTAAAATGCGAAACATATGCCGGTCACTCATCCCGGTAAGTCCTGGCAGCAGTTTATAGTTAAAAGAGAAATGACCGTCCTTTTCTATGGATAAAATAAAGGATGCAATACGGCTTTTGGGAGAATAATATTGGTTGATAGACGCATTGTTGTTGGTAATATAAAGTGCTTCGGCCATATTATAGCTGATATTCAAAAGGAAGACTGCATCTGCTTTTAGCAGGCTGCGGCACTGCTGGTAAGAAAGGTAAAAAGCATAGGATAGTTTCGTGGACTGAATGGTAGTTGTGGCTGGGGAATTCAGCATGAATTCAATCTCACCTACGATACGGGGCTGGTTCAGCAGGCGGAAGACAGCATCCTTGCCATTTTCAAGAGAATAATATACTTTCCACTCACCAGTGAGAAAAACATACAGGCCCTGCAATAAATCTCCCTGATGGTAGACATATTCTTTTTCCTGAAAAACGGCTAACTGCATATGCTCTATGAGATTGGATTGAAACATCTTATGAATCTGGTATTTTTCCATATACCTGCTTTTTTGTTTTCCATCTTCAATAAATTTCAAAATTATCCTCCTGTTAGTGACAACTGTCAGTGAAATAAAATTATAAAAATATTATATTACAAATATGCACAATTTAATAGTGCCAAAAAACAAATAATATGCAGAATTCACCAGAGAATGTTTGAAATTTGCTAATGTCGAACAGGACTCAGGATGGATGAAAGGAGAAGAAAAGATGAAGATGATATTGGATTTGGATACGGGGATTGATGATGGAATGGCGTTAGCTTATGTCCTGGGAAGTGAGGATATTGAACTGCTTGGAGTCGTCGGAACGTATGGAAATGTGTATACGGAAAATGGAGTACAAAATGTATTGAATATTCTGGAGATGTGCCAGGCGCCGTCTATTCCCGTCTATGAAGGTGAAAAACATGCTATTAAAAAATCCGGTTTTTTAAGGCTGGAGGTAAGTGCAAGAATTCATGGGGAAAATGGAGTGGGTCAGGTCTCAATGAAAAAAGCACAGCGAAGAAAAGAAGAGCTGTCTGGTGTTGACTTTTTAATATCCGCTGTAAAAAAATATAAAAAAGATCTTGTAATTGCTGCAACAGGACCGATGACAAATCTGGCATCAGCCATTATAAAGGCTCCGGAAATTATAGAAATGATGGGTCCTGTAGTGATTATGGGCGGAGCGCTTACGATACCCGGAAATGTAACCCCTTATGCGGAAGCGAATATCTCACAGGATCCCTATGCAGCAAAGCTGCTGTTTGAAAGCGGAGTGGATGTCACGATGGTTGGACTGGATGTAACACAACGTTCAGTTCTCACAAAAGAATCTACCGGAAAGTGGAGAGAAACAGGCAGCGTTGCCGGCATGGTATTTGCAGACATGGTGGACTATTATATCGGAGAACATGATTCTTCTGTTGGCGGCTGTTTTCTTCATGACCCTTCTGCAGTGGCAGCAGCTAAAAATCCTAAATGGTTTCAGATGCTTCCTATGCATATGACGGTTGTAACCGAAGGCGAGGCAGCAGGCAGAACGATTGGCAGCCAGGAAAGACTGAGGGAGGGAAATCCAAATGTAAAAGTCTGCATCGGGGTAGATGATAAAGCAATGGAAAAAGACCTGGATGATACCCTGCAAAACTTATTTATTCGCTGCGGCAAAGCCCGGGAGGATTAAAATGGACGTTCCTGATGATAAAAACGTTCGAAAACTATTGCCCTGCCTGCTGATCCTGTTTGTACTATCTAATCTGATGGTGCAGGCATTCGTAACCGTATCTCCTGTACTAGCCGTAGAATTTCAGGTTTCAGCCAGTAAAGTAAGTATGATTGTGACACTCAGTACGGTAGCCCTTGGTGTATGCAGCGTTATCTATGGGACTCTTTCGGATTATATTCCGGTGAAGAAACTACTGCTTTTTGGGACTTCTGTATTTGTGGCTGGTTCCGCATTCGGACTGCTGTTTCGGAATTATTTTTATATGATAGTTGCGGCGAGAGTCTTGCAAACCGTAGGCCAGGCGGCGATCAGCTCTTTATACCTGGTCATCACATCTCGGTATACAAAAGGGAAAGAAAAACTGAAGTACTTTGCCTGGTTCACAGCCTGCTTCCAGATCGCCCAGGCATGCGGCGTACTGGCGGGCGGTGTATTTGCCACCTATGTGAATTGGAAAGCACTGTTTTTCATTTCTCTGTCAGCAGCGGTATTTCTACCGGTTATATGGAAGTATGCTCCCGTAGAAAATGATGGGAAAATAAAACATGTGGATGTAATTGGAATTGGATTATTCAGTATCTGTATTGTGGTGATAATGCTGATGCTGAGTGATTACAAGCCTGTCTATGCAGGGATTGAAATTTTAATGCTGACTGTATTTTTCATATATATCAGCAAGAAGGGGGACGCATTTGTCACACCTGGATTTTTCAGAGAAAATAAAAAATACACAAAGACAGTAATATTGGTATTTGCCCTTTACCTGTCACAATTTGTATTTGCTTTTATCTGTACCTTCGTTGTAAATACCCTATATCCACAATCCCTGGATCTGGTATCCTACATCCTGCTGCCGGGATACATTGCAGCAGCAGTAGTGGGCATGAATGGAGATAAGATTACGGCGCGGCTTGGCAGATACAAGACAATCAGCCTGGGGGCATTCCTGATTTTCTTAGGGCTGCTATGCGCTGCCCTGTTCATGAATCAAGGTAAAATCGTACTCAGTATGGCGGGGGTTTTATTTTTTGCAGGGTATAATACGATTTATTCCCCTATGCTGGATACCGTAACCAGCGCATTGCCTCCTGCCGAAGTAGGCAGAGGCATCGGCATCAACGACCTGACAATCAATATCAGTTCATCCATTGGTGTTGCAATATGCAGCCGTTTTATGATCGTGGATTATTTAAAGCTGCATCATATCGCTCCGGTATCAGAAGGCGTGTATGTTTACAGTAACATCTTAATTATTTTATCCATAGCCGCATTCATCAGTCTGGTCAGCTACCGCAAGTCAATGAGAACATTTTATTAGTAAGGTCCTGACAATAGAAAAAGACCTAACTTTTTTGTTATTGTATTATAACGGTATACGCGGTATCATGAAAGAAAAACGTTATAATATGCAGGAGGATGATTATGGACTATTCAAATTTCAAATGGAACATGGATACAAAAAGCACAACAGATGAAAACGGAATACATATTTACGCACCGGAAAAGACTAATTACTTCGTAAATCCCATTGATGGCAGTGTTGAAACATATGCACCATTTTTTTACCGGGAAGTGGAAGGGGATTTTGTACTGCGCTCGAAAGTGAGCCATAATTTTACGGATGTTTATGATGCATGCATCCTGCTGGCATTTGAGAATGAGCATTTATGGGCAAAAGCATGTTTTGAGTATACTGACATCGGCACCCATTCCGTAGTAACGGTTATGACAAACCAGACTTCGGATGATGCTAATGGCGTGAATATAGCCGGAAATCAGGTATGGCTCCAGTTGGCAAGAAAAGACAATGTCTTCGCGGTTCACTATTCATTGGATGGAGAAAACTTTATGATGGCAAGACTTTGCTCTCTCCCCATGCAGAAAAAGATTCAGGTAGGTTTGGTTGCCCAGTCACCGGTAGGTAAAGGGGGTATGCGTCATTTTGAGGATGTTATTCTGGAACAGCGCACACTGCGTGATATTCGTGGTGGAAAATAAAAGCTTATAACAGCTCTTTATGAAACACTCTGTTCAACATTTCTCCGGTATAACTTTCCTTACACCTGGAGACCTCCGCCACCGTTCCCTGGCAGACAACATATCCGCCATTTGTACCGCCTTCCGGGCCCAGGTCAATGATCCAGTCAGCATTTTTGATCACCTGCAGGTTATGTTCGATTAAAATTACAGTATTTTTATTCTGGACTATTTTCTCAAGCATAACAAGTAAATTCTGGATATCGCTGAAATGAAGTCCGGTTGTGGGTTCATCCAGCAGGTATAGTGCTTTGGTAGATAGGTTAACAGAGAGTTCGGTGGCAAGTTTAATCCGCTGGGCTTCACCGCCGGATAATGTCTGGGAGCTCTGGCCTAGTTTCAAATATCCCAGCCCGATATCGTTCAGCGTCTGCAGGATCCCTGAAAGTTTCTGATTACCGGAAAAGAACGGTAAGGCTTCTTCGATACTCAGATCCATTATTTCAGCTATATTTTTCCCATTATAAGTGACCGACAGGGTTTCGTCATGAAATTTCCTGCCTTTGCACATAGGGCATTCAACGGATGCGGAAGGCATAAACTGTGTGTCCAGGGACTGGTATCCATAACCATGGCAGACCGGGCACTGTCCGTCTTTACTGTTAAAGCTGAAGTGACTCTGTTTTAAATGCTTTTCTTTGGCTGCATCTGTGTGGGCAAATAATATACGAATCTCATCCATGATTCCCGTATATGTGGCAGGTGTGGAACGGCTGGACCGTCCAATGGGCTTTTGGGTGACATGAATTATTCTATCAAAATGATTATTCTGGATACCTGGCAGGATACCTTGTTCCACCAAGGTACTCTTACCGGATCCGCTGACTCCTGTAATGCAGGTAATAGCGTGTAATGGAAATGAAATACTGATATTTTTCAGATTATTGCCGTTCACTCCCTCCAGACAGACCCATTTATCTTTCTCAGAAGCAAGAACTCTTCCTGGGATGCTTACCTCATTTTTACCGGAGAGGTAAGCCCCTGTTATGGATGTATCATTTTGCATCAGCTCTTTTGGGGTACCCTGTGCAGTGATATAGCCACCCTTTTCCCCGGCAAAAGGTCCGATATCAATTATTTTATCGGCAGCAAGCATCACCTGAATACCATGTTCCACAATGATAACGGTATTTCCCAGATCTCTCAGTTTCTTTATAAGATTTAAAAGCCTGTTGGTATCTTTAGGGTGGAGGCCTGTTGTAGGTTCATCTAGGATATATAATATATTGGATATTCCGCTGCTTAGCTGCGCGACCAGCAGCAGTCTCTGCAGTTCGCCTCCGGATAAAGTGGGCACCGGACGGTCTAATGTTAAATAGGAGAGTCCTGCCTTGATATAATTGGATAACCGCCTGTACAGTGCATTCAGAATCGGCAGTGACAAATTCATTTTTGCAGGTTCCAGTCTGTCAGGCAATGTTATAATCCAGTTTAAAAGTTCCTCCATAGACATTTGAACGACATCCGGAAATCTGGTATTGCCAATGGTAACCATCCGGCTTTCTTTACAAAGGCGTTCCCCATTACAGGAATCACAGATGTTGGCGGTCATATAGGTTTCTTCGATTTGTTTTGCCGTATCATGGGAGCCGGACTGAAACATTCTGTGAATGATATGGTAAGCACCTTCCACCTTTCGTGTAATAGTACCGTTTCTTCCGTTCTGGTTTTCATAGGTAAAAGAAACCTCTTTATCCCCCGCACCAAACATAGCTTTTTCTCTAAATGACGCAGGAAGGTCTTGCCAGGGCAGTTCCAGATTTACATGCTCATCTATAGCTAGTGCAAGTATCTCGCCTTTCATCCAATTGGCGTTAGGAGATTTCATGAATTTTCGCAGATTTCCCCAAAACGGAGAAGCACCATCTAATAAGGATAATTCAGGGTTGGTAATGATTTTATGGACATCAGCCGACATGGTTCGTCCAAGGCCTTTGCATACGGGGCACATGCTTTCAGGGTTATTGAAACTAAAGCTGGCTGGAGTTAATTCAAAGAGAACGTGGTCACAGTGATAGCACATTTGTGTAGTCTGAAAGAGCAGTTCATCTGGGGGATTGCCGGAATAAGTGAGCGTAACCGTGATGGCACCTCTGCCCATTTTCAATGCTTTTTCAACTGCACATTTTAATCGGTTGTTATAATAACCTGTGCTGTTCTTAGCATCTGGAAATTCAGGTACAATTAATGTATCAAATGCAGATTCAGAATGAATGGGTCGTATTTCCTGAACCGTTCCCGGGGTACAGTTTTGCAGCAGACGGATTATTTCAAAGGAAGTAAGCGGTTCAATGGCATTTCCGCATTCCGGACAGTGGCGGACGCCGATATTAGCAAATAAAGACCGCAGAAGGTCATACATATCGCTCATGGTACCAACCGTGGATCTGGGATTTCTGTTTATATTCCGCTGTGATATGGCGATGGCAGGCGGAAGACCGGTAATCTGGTCAAATTGAGGTTTATCCATAAGCTGAAACTGAGAGCGTTCAGAAAGGGACATACTTTCAAAGAAACGCTGCTGGCTTTCTGCAAATATGGTATCAAATGCGAGACTTGATTTACCACTTCCGCTCACCCCAGTCATGACAGTAATTTGACCATAGGGGATCGTGACATCTATGTTTTTCAGATTATTTTGCCTGGCACCTTTTATAACAATTCCATCGGCATGTGCTTCTTTATCCTCATTATCATAAGACAGGAATATATTGTGTGGTAAAAGAGCAGTTTCTGTTTCCGGTTTATCCAGGTATTTCTTTATGATTTCCATGGATGATACTTCGATATGAACATCACCGGCTTTTGCAAAGCTCCTGTCGTCAAGCCATTTTGGCCAATGGGCTAACCAGTCAGGCAGACGGCAATCAGCCACCCTGTCTGTCTTTGGATGATACAGGCTAAAACCCAGGAGAGGAGTTTTGTCAAAACAATCCAGTTGGGATACTTTAATCATGCCACGTGCTTCATCTATGGATAAGATGCGGGCGGTAGTTAAGGCAATTGGATTAGGACGAACCGGAGAGCGGGATGCGAATACACCGGTTTTGGGGGCATTTTCATAAGGCGGCTGGCATTCCAGCGTTCTGCGGAAGACCGGTTTATCAAATTTGTCAAACCACCAGCATATTTTTATATGGGAATAGCCTTTTAAGAGAGTGGAATAGTAATGGAAATGCTCTGGTATTTCAATAAAATATTCCCCCTTTTCCTTATGTATGATGCCAAGAGGAAATAAACCACTGCATGCCACAGGTGCCGGAGTCTCCAATTTACCAGGGACATCCGGAATAAAACAATCTTTGACACAATCTTCGTTTGGAAAGTAAGCCTTTATATCATATAGCTTTAGAACTGACTCCCCCATTTCATTACCATCTATGAAAAGTGTGCCGGCTTCTTCATCTGCTTCATGGATCTTCACTGTTTTTTGCGAGAGACAGGTTGGGATTATATTTGCGGAGAGATGAAGCGGTTTATAGATGATAATGATATGGCTGAATTGGGAAATGAATTTCATTCCCTTGCGATATTTATTTTCCAGGGTAATCCGCTGTTTCCCGTTTTCTTTATAAATAGTTCCGATAGGGGTGATTAGGTATTCTGCGTTATCTTTAGACATTTTTTCGCCTCCGGTTTATTTGGTGGAATACTTCTACTTTATACCCTGACATCATGTGAGAGTCAAGAACAACAGGCTGATTAGCGTTATTTATTATTTTGACGTATATAAGCCCGGTTTCCTAGTACTACAGCGAACGTTTTATAGGGTTCTATTAAAGGACTTATATTTGGGTTTAGCTGAG
>OATB01000585.1_pt1 | contig 22585 bp, 22 predicted proteins | sample 1494941 | NCBI WGS metagenome assembly OATB01 (sample SAMEA2579931, study PRJEB22360) | human gut metagenome | reverse complement strand
TTATATTGGGGTTTAGCTGAGTAAATGACGCTTTGTAGATGGAGGTAGTGTACGGAAAGAGAAGGGGGCGGACCAGGACATTGATTTGGAAGGCTTACCGCACACTACCTATATTATACAAAGCGTCCCTTCCTCAGCTAAACCCAAAGATAATGCATCTAATAGAACATTACAAAACGATCGCTGTAGTACTAAAATATGGTTTAAATTTAAAATTCAATTACCTACTAATGTATACAAGGAGGCGATAATATTATGAAATGCCCTTACTGTAATCAGGAAATGGAAAATGGTTATATAACATCCGATGCAATGGCTATTGCCTGGCGAAAAGAAAAATTTGAATCTGCTATTGTGGGTAGAGGGGATGGGGTTCAATTAAGAAGGAATTTTATAGGCGTTGCAGCGACAATCCCAAATTCCTATTGTTGTAAAACGTGTCAGAAAATTATCATTGATTATTCAGAAATTGAAAGTTAGTTTTTAGGGACAAAAATCAGAAATGTAGAACCTAATGAGCTGCTTCATAAAATGAGGCATTGAATATGCAAAAATATTCAATGCCTTATTTTTATTTTATATTAATCAGTGACATAATATCTTCAACAGACTTTCCGCTCTCCTGAATCATATCATAGAGATGTCCCAGCGCATCTTCTCTTTTCTTCTGTTCCAATTCCTTTCTCTGTTCTAACAAAGCATCCATTTTTGTTTGCACTTTTGCAATCTGTTCGTCCAGAACTGCGATTTGATCGTCAATTGTTTTTCTTTGACCTCTTGCCATAATTAATTCCTCCAATATAATACATTTATTAATTACATTGTAAATCATTATTTACTTTTTGTCTATGTTTTATATAGGCATTTTACAAAAGTGGATAATATTTATGATATTTTTTTAGAAAGTTTTTATCTCTATATGCACTCTACTGCCTCTTGTTAATTATACCAAATTATGGCATAATGACATCAAAATACCAAATGATAAGGCGGAAAACTCCTCATGATAGCAGGTTTAACCATTTACATGGCAGCAAGTTATTTTACAGAATTAGTCATTCACTATCTAGGATGTAAAATCCTGGGCAGAAAAGTCCCCTGGATTTACATACTCATAGCATCTTTCCTCATCGATCTTGCAGTTTGTCCGATCCTGTACCTGTTTATGTCAGGATACTTCAAAACGGTAATTCCGGATCATTTACTGTACTATCTGCTTGATATGTCTGTGGTTTCCATTAATATTTTATCCATATACATAATATTAGAACGTAACCTGATTAAAGCCCTCATTTCAGGTACGTTCGCCTATTTTATCTTTTATCAGACTTATCTGATCTCATTTTTATTTGTACCCATGCAGTTTGCATATAACAGCATTATGAATCAGTTTATTTCCTGCTCCGTTCTGGTCATTTTTACATTATTGATTGGGAAAGTGATTACAAGGTTCAATGTGGTTTCTTTTTTAAGCCGGTGCATGGCAAAAAGAAAATACCGTATTTACGGAGCGATTACGGGGATTTTACTGGCTGGATCCTCCAATTACTTTGTGGTACTTTCCCAGATTATTAAAGATTATAATACCCTTTTAGCAGTGATTGGCTTAGGACTGCTGTTTTTGTTTGCTGTCTTCTATCAGTTTGCTACCAGAAATATTATTCATGAAGAAAATGAGAAATCCCAAAAAAATATTATAGCCCAGCAGAATGCCTACATTCAAAGTCTGGAAGAAATTCAAAAGGATGTACGTATTTACCGACATGATTTTAGAAATATCATGACCGGCATGTATCTGGATGTAAAGGAAGGGAAGACAGAAGCGCTGGAAAATTATATGCAGGGCATGTTAAATAATTTTGACCAGCGTATCGGTGCCAAAATTCAAATTGCTAACCAAATGGTGAATCTTGAAATTATTGAACTGAAAAGCCTTCTTATGACAAAACTCGCTCTGATCCAGACACTCAATATTCCCTGTCATTTTGAAGTGATGTATCCGGTAAGCAAATGTAATATGAATATCCAGGACCTTTTAAGATGTATTGGCATTCTGTTGGACAATGCCATAGAAGAGGTAGAAAATACATCTGGGAATATTGAAATTGTTATAACTGCCCAGCCGAAATACGTTGATTTTATGATTAACAACTCCCTTAACGGCCAGCCGGATTTAATAAAGATGTGGAAAAAAGGATATTCCACAAAAGGGGATAACAGGGGCATGGGACTGTACAGTTATCAGCAGATCGCCAATCAATATGCAAATGCCAGTTGTTCCACGGACTGCCGGAACGATAGGTTTTATCAGGAATTAAGAATAGGAGTATAGATAAATGATACCAATACTGTTATGTGATGACGATGACAGAATCCGAAATGAAATCGCAGAACAGATTAACAAACAGATTCTGATTGAGCAGTATGATATGGAAATTGTACTTAGCTGCGACAGCCCGGTCATCCTATTGGAAGAATTAAAAAAGATAAGTCAGAAAAGGAATATCTATTTTCTGGATGTAGAGTTAAAGCACCCGGAATATGACGGTTTCCTTCTGGGTAAGAAAATCCGGGATATGGATCCAAACGGTACTATTGTCTACATTACAAGTTTCAGAGACCTTGCTTATAAGACCTTTCAGTATCATATTGAGGCCTTTGATTATATAGTCAAGGACAATCCGGAGGAACTGTCAAATGCAATATCCCGCTGTCTGCTCTCCCTGGCAGACAGGCTGAAGGTGGAAAAAGCGGATCCTACCGAATATTACACCGTTAAAACCGGTGACAGCATACGAAATGTACCGCTGGATGATATTCTTTTTTTTGAGACCTCTCCAAAATCCCATTTCATAATTCTTCATGGAACGAAACAAAGAATTGAATTTCTGGGAAATCTGGGCAGTATCGAAAATGACCTGGGTCAACGCTTTATTAAGATTCACCGTTCTTATCTGGTAGCTGTCAGTAAAATTGAAGAAATCGATTTAAAACATAACACCCTTACCGTTGGCGGGGAAATCTGCAATATTTCACGAAAAGAAAAGTCGAAGCTGCTGGAACGCATTACCATTTAGGAATTCACAGATACCATTCAGGAAGTAACCTACAATGTTCTGACAAAAAATGATATATTCCTGTTACGAAGAGGAGGAAAGAATATGAATCAAGAATTTATCAGGTTAGAACATATTTCAAAAAAGTTCAGTGACGGACTTGTGCTAAAGGATATTGATGCCAAACTATACCGGGGTGAAATCCTGGGATTTCTGGGTCCAAGCGGCGCCGGTAAAACGACTACCATTAAAATCCTTACCGGACAGTTAAAACAGACGTCTGGCGAAGCCTATATTCTGGGCATTAATTCCCATAATATCGACGAAACCATCTATGAACAGATTGGCATTGTAACAGACAGCAGCGGAATATACGAGTATTTGAGCGTTTATCAGAATCTGGAGTATTTTGCAAAAATCTTAAAGGTGGAAAAAGGGCGAATCACAGAGGTCTTAAAACAGGTAGGCTTATACGAACATAGAAAAAAAACCGCCGGGAAATTATCAAAAGGACAGACACAGCGGCTTGTTCTCGCAAGGGCTGTTCTCCACAAGCCAAAGGTTCTGTTCCTGGATGAGCCCACATCCGGATTAGATCCCTCCACAGCAATTGAAATCCATAAAATGCTGCTGCAAATGAAAAATGAGGGCATGGCAATCTTTCTGACCACTCACAATATGGAAGAGGCTACAAAAATGTGCGATCATGTGGCATTGCTGAATGAGGGAACTATTGTTGAATATGGCACACCAAAAGAAATCTGTCTGAAGTACAACAAAGTCCGGAAATACAGCATTCAGCTGGATGATGGCTCTGAACATCTGTTGGAACAGAATGAAAAGAGTATCGGACAGATTAACAGCTGGATGAGCGAAAATAAAATCCAGACCATTCATTCATGTGAACCGACATTAGAAAGCGTATTCTTAGAAGTTACCGGGAGGGAATTATCATGAAAACAATCCATTTAAACAAGATCCTGGCAATTGCACAGGTAAAAACAAAAGCATTTATGGGTAAGAACTGCATTATTATTCCGTTTTTTGCAGTAGGATTCACCCTTCTCATGCGGTTTCTTTACAATAATATGGATGCCTCCTCTCCCGAATCATTAAATGCATATGTATTAAGTATGGGGCTTGTTATGAATATCGGAATGACAGGTATTTACTGCCCCTGTCTCCTGCTTGCGGAAGAAAAAGAGAAAAAAACGCTGAGAGTGCTGATGACCTCCTCTGTAAACGGAATTGAATTCTTCCTGGGCAGTATATTACCAGTATTTATCGTAACAATCATTTTAAATTATGTTTTAATGCCGGTCAGTGGTTTTATTATTACCGGAAGCAGCCTGATACCTTTTACCATCGTATCCGTTATGGCTTCTTTAATAAGCTGTATTATCGGCATGATTTTAGGAATTTTTGCAAAGAACCAGGTCAGTGCCGGTACGATTATGACGCCAGTAATGATGATTTTGATCTTTATCCCAATATTTTCGAATATCATAGAGATATTAGCGGATATCTCAAAATTTATATTTACAGGAATCATCATGGATCTCACGATGAATATTGCATCTAAGGAAGGTAATAGTTTGAATTATGGCAGTATTGCCATAATGGCGGCAGAAGTAATCCTTGCCATATTCGTCTTTCTCTTTTTTTATAAAAAGAATGGGTTTGAAAAAGATTAAGAACAGTTATCAAAACTCGGGAATAGGCTATAAACCTGTTCCCGGATAAATATAAACCAGTCAGTTTTTCACAAAACACTTATTTTTCACTTTGTATTTCTGCAATATCATACAAATCATCAAAAGATATTTTAGTATTTACAATCTTCAGGATTCTAGCAGTATCATCCACTCTGGACACCATCCCCGTCAATTTAAGATATTGGTTTTTAGAAAAATAAACGACCGTCACAATATCATTTTTCTTCACCTGGCGCAGTTTACGACTGAGTTCTTCCTGATATTCTTCTAAAAGATCGATCTTCGGTACCACGATTTTTTCTTTTTTCTTTAAAACTTCTGTATACCCTTTTAATGCGGCAAAGGGCATAAATTGCTTCGCACGTTCTTCTCTGGTCATCCTAGACTCCACTTTTATGTCCCCCGATCTGGCGGTTCCGCTCCATTGTTGTTGCACCCTCCTGCAGGTTCATCCCCTTCAAGATGGCATTTTTTCCAAACTTTTCTTTAATATCCAGCATTGCTTTCTGCATCTTATGCTCCCTTTCCAGCTCCGCAGGATCCGTAAATAAATCATACTGCTGATACATCTCATCCACAACATTATTAAAAGTCAAATAGACTCTATGCACAGGGGTATGCCTGTCCACGATCTTTTTATACAGCTCCTGTGTGTAGTCTATAATCTTCTTTGCGGAGCTGGTTGTAACGGTCAAGGTTGTAGTCCCATGGGCCGATTTCTTCTCAAGTCGGTTTGAATATCCTACATAAAGGGTTATGGAATCGGTAACAAGACCCTTATCCACTAATTCCAGACAGAGTAAATCCGCCATTTCTTTTACGATAAGCATTCCTTTTTCATAATTATAATCACACCCCAGTACCTGACCGCTGGATATGGAATTTGATTTGGATTTATACGCCTTAATATCAGCCATTGTAGTGGTTTCTCTTCCCCAGGCATGATCAATCAGCAATTCAGCATCAATGCCAAACAGCTTGTACAGCATTCCCTCATCTGCCCGGGCAATTTGCTGCATCGTATAAATTCCCATCCGTTCCAGACGTTTTGCTATACCCGCTCCGATCCTCCAGAAATCCGTAAGGGGCCTGTGGCTTCCCAGCGTCCTGCAGTAAGTTTCTTCATCCAGCATACCGATGTGGTCAGGCACATGTTTTGCTGTTATATCCAGGGCAATTTTCGCCAGATACAGGTTCGTACCGATTCCGCAGGTGGCAGTAATCCCTGTAGATTCGAAAATATCCTTCATCATCTGCATGCTCAATTCCTTCGCAGTCATCTGATACATAGCCAGATAATCTGTCACATCCATAAATACTTCATCAATCGAGTACACGTGGATATCTTCTTTTGCAATATATTTCAGATAGACGGCATAGATCTCTGCGGAATACTCCATATATAACTGCATTCTGGGCGTTGCCATTATATAATCTATCTGTGCAGGTATCTGGAATACCCGGCATCTGCCCGGAACTCCCATATTCTTCATGGACGGTGAAACAGCAAGGCAGATCGTCTTCTCCGTCCGCTCCGGATCTGCCACCACCAGATTGGTAGTCATAGGATCAAGCCCCCTCTCCACACATTCCACAGACGCATAGAAAGATTTCAAATCAATACAGACATATGTTTTATTTGGTAATTCTGCTTTTTCCACCGCTATTGACACTGATTTCACCCCTATTCTCTGTTCATCTTCAACATATCTCACTACTATTTTACACCAAAGGCATGCGCACTTATTCCATAAAATGCAAGACAAAAGTCCTGCCAGCTAATACGGCAGGACTGCTTGCTTATATTATCTCTTCTTATATCCATTTTATTTATACAGGATGAACCGTCCGTCCTCAGCCGGAGAAATAGTACCTGCCGATTCAACCGCCTGGCTTACAATATCATAGGACAGAATGTCTGTCTTTGTACAATCCTTCAGATATTCTTCCGGTACAGAACCTTCCGTTACAACTATCGTATAATTGTGTCCCGGATCAATTGCCATCCCATCTGCCAATGTTATTTTTTTTACCCGTCTGCCCGGCTCTGCCGTTGGGTCAAACTCCAGCTTCAGACCTGAAACGTAATAAAACCATCCCGTCTGATTGTTTTCCACACTTACGGAATATTCCAGTACTTGCAGCAGGTCTTTTCCACTAATAGAAGCTTTCCATAATGCTCCACTGTCGTTTGCCTTTAAATCTGGCATAATACGGTCTATATCTGAAGTTGTAACATCTCCTTCATATATGCAGCCGCTAATTCCCTTGCCATTGTAGTTGCCATCCTTGCCATTATCCAAAATAAGTGCAAGCTCACAATCTCCCCAGGCGCACATAGCATCGGCAACAAAACTACCTGTGTCGGTCAGAGAAAAACTTTTGCTTGCCTGCCCCAGCAGCTTTGCTGATTCCGTAACCGGCGGGGACAGATTCTCTTCATCTACCAAACGGGTCACATCTGCCTTAGTAAGCGTTCCCGCAAGCACCCCGGCAAGTCCCTCCCGCAATGCTCCCTGTGCATTTTCCAACGTAGGAAATACAGCATAACGCCCCTGATTCAATGCCGGTATCAACGCTTCTATTTCAGGAACATCAGGCGGAGTTGTATCAATCAGGCTGGAATACATTGCTCCGGTATCCGCTGACAGCATCTTCTGGCCTTCCACCGTTGACAGATAGCTCATCAGTTCCATAACCTGGTCATATTTCTCCTTATTTTCCGGCTCCTCCAAATGTTTGTTCAGTCCAATATAACAAACCATATAGAGACGTGCCCAGTCGTTGTTGCTTCCGGGATTAAAAAACGGCATAAGCGCAAATTCGTCTGTCGTACCGGTTTGGCTAAGTCCCATTTTTGCCATGAGGGATGAATCTTCAACCATAGCGCATTGACGGTTAAACAGCATTTTCTCCCGTTCCGAATAATCAATATCTAAGTCAGAGGCTTTCCAGACTCCGGCATCTGCCATTTCCTGAAACACATCTAATGCTCCGTCAAACTGCTGCCCGAAACTGCCGATCCCCTGATTATAATTATCCAACCATTCCAGATCCTGAGGACGGCTGAAGTAATTGCCGAAATTATAGCCTACAAAAGCCGTATCCAGCACTTCCTGATTTTGAAATCCCAATTGAATGGAACGGATTCCGCTGGCCTCTATTGTCTGGCACAATTTCAGGAATTCTTCATAGTCCTTTGGAACCTCCCAGCCGTTTTCCTGAAACAGTGTTTTATTATAAACAATGCCTCTTACCTGGGCGGGTCCGGGCAGATAATAGAGCTTACCGTCTGTGGATATATCATTTAACATGGATGTATTGTAACGGCTGGAAATTTCCATGCCGGAGAGGTCCAGAAGCCGTTCACTCCAAAACTCCCTGCCCACATCCAGAGGCCATGTCATGACGATGTCCGGAATATCATCATGCTCCAGCCGTGCTGCATATTCCTCCGTTCCCATATTACGTGTATAATTCCCCACCTGTATCAAATCAATATCAGGAAACTGTTTCTCTACTGCTTTTTCAAACTCATTGATTGTAAAGGCATATTTCACCAGTACGGTAATCTGGGTCTTTCCTTCTGCCGTCGCCTTTTGGGTTAGAACATCACTATTGATTGTACTGTTGCCGGCACATCCGCTCATACAGAGTAAAAGTGTAATTATTAATAATGCAGTTAACACTGTCCGCTTCATTTTTTGCAATCGTTCAAGCACTCCCATCAGCACCCCCTCTTAACCTTTAACATTCTCTGCTGCTAAAGATTCAAACGCAGGGATATCCATTGGTTTTGCAAAAACGTATCCCTGTATAAAATCGCACCCTGCGCGTTTCAGCATGTCTACCTGATCCCGCTCTTCCACGCCTTCGGCTACTGTTTCCATGGAAAGGGCTTTTGCCATGCTTATAATATTGGTTACCACAGCTTCTGTACGGCTTAAATCGACGCCTTCCCCATGGAAAAAGATCTTATCCAGCTTCAGCACATCAACCGGTATCGTCTGTATCAGGTTCAGGGATGAATAGCCGCTTCCAAAGTCATCCATAGAGCACTCAAATCCTGCCGCTTTAATTTTACGAATAATACTGATAAGGCGTGCGCTGTTTTCCAGCACCATACTCTCTGTTACTTCAATCTCAATCAGTGATTTGTCAATCTGAAACTGGTCGGCAATACGGATGTATTCCGTCAGGAAATTCTTATCCTTAAAATGGAGGCGGGAACAATTTACGGATATTCTGTGAGGCGTAATCCCCTGTTCAATCCACCTGTGGAGTGTACGGCAAACCGTTTCAAATACAAATAAATCTAATTGTATGATAAATCCATTTTTTTCAAACAGCGGAATAAACTCATCCGGGAAAATCATGCCCTCTGTGGTACTTTTCCACCTGACAAGCGCCTCTGCTCCACCGATCCGTTCCTCTGGCAAACGATATTTTGGTTGCAGAAATACTACAAATTCTCCGTTATTAAGCGCTGCTTCCATCCTGTCTTCCAGTTGCTTTTCGCGAAGAAGCTGGCGCCGCACCTCATCATCATAAAAGGCACATCGAAGCTTACTGTCAACCGTACGTGGTGTCTCACGCAATGCCAGCTTTGCCCTGTCTATCATCTGTGGGAATGTCAGCGCATTGTTGTCAATCACATAAATGCCAAATTCCATAATGGGCAGACTCCAAGCTACGTTTTTGTCTGATACAATCTGCTCTGCCTGCTCATGCCATTTCCCGAATTTATCCAACAACTCCGATTCATCCGAAAATTGTATCAAGATGCAGAAATTATCTGCTGCCTGTCTACCAATGCATTCTGATTCGGAAATCTTCGTATTCAAATATTCGCTGAAAAAACGCAGCATTGCATCACAGTTAATACGTCCCAGCTCGTCATTAAGCACTTTAAACTTGACAATATTTGTGTATACCAGCGCATACCGCACATTATGATTAGATATGAGAAGTTCCTCTGCCAGCTCGTAAAAACGCTGAATGGTATTTCCGCCGGTTATTTCATCCACATAAGCAATCTGCTCCAGCTTTCGCTTATGATTGTTAAAAATGTAAACCAGAGCTGCTGCCAGTCCTGCAAAGGTAACCGTGATCAATCCGCAGATAATCAGAGTGGACTTTAACAGTAAGTCCGACTTCTCATTCACTACTTCAACCGGAACGAAAGACAGCAGGTACCAGTTATCCGGTGCGACCGGAGTATAGACCATATACATCTCCGTCCCGTCTAAATTAAACCGGATCTGCCCGGATGCATTGTCAGCCAGTTCCTCCATAACATCTGTCAGTTTTGTATCCCCAACAATTAAGCCCTCCAGCGTAGAAAAAATATTGTATCCGCTCTTAAAAGCATACGGGGAAGAGGAACGTACTACAACTGCCCCCTTCATGGTAACGATTTGGGAATAAGCCTGATCGTTAAAGGATGACATAGACAGTACCTGGTCAAATGAGGACGGCGCATAACTCACAGCCAGCGCAACCATCGTTTTATCGTCAATATTAATGTTCTCCAGCGGTACGGAAAACAATATGTACTCCTTGTTCTGGATAAGCTGGGTGGTGGACATGGAATCCTTACCGCTTAGCAGATCCCTCCGGACTGATTTATCAAGTGTCAGAAATGTCTGTAGATTGCTCAGATCGTAAGCTGTCCCATTCTTATCAATGAGAAAAATACTTTCAAATCCCAGCCCTTCTTTTTGCTTCTGGAGCATTTTTTTTGCCTCTTCTAACTGGCTGGTACCCGAATATTCCAGGGAAGCCGCCATCGTGTGCAGCACATCATAATTATCATTGACAATTCGGTCAACGTTTGCTCCTATGCGGCGGGAAATTTCCTGCAAATAAGCTTCGCTTTCTTCTCGAATCGTGGAAGACAGCCGGCTGTAATATTGAAAGCTGAATATGGTAATGAGAACACAAATTATAAAAAATATTAAAAACACCCTGCGATAAATTCCCAAACTGTTAAATCTGATAATAGGTCTTTTCTTTTCCTTCCGGCCCATTTGGATTCCTCCCACGCACTTTTAATAAGAACAATAAATTTTATAGTCCCATTATATCACAATTTTATAATCTGTCGATATGTGAAAAATCATTATATAATCAAATATTTTTCAATAAATTTTTTGTAACCAGCTTATTTTAAAATATCGTTTAGGAGCTTGCTTATTTCCTCCGGGGTTCTTCTGGGGACTTCCTCTGACCACAGAACCGTTGCTTTCCAAAATCCCGCCAGCTTCACTGCAAAGGCGAATTTATATCTTTTATAATACGCTTCCAGCTCTTCCTCTTCCAGATGCTCCGGTACATGCCCCACCTTTTTTGCGACCTCATAGATTAGCGACACCAGATGGTCTTCTATAAAATACAGGAGATGTGCTTTATTCATTAACATCAGAATGTCGATATGATTGTCCCAGAATTCAAAATAGGATTTTGTAATGCTTTCCTGGGTATCCGCATGGTTTAAAATAATAGTATTTGCAAATTCATTCATAAGAAGTTTTGTCGTGTATTCCACAACCTCATTTTTTGTTTTAAAGTAGCGGTAGAAGGTCCTTCTGCCTAATCCTGCTTCATTGACAATCTGGGCAATCGTAATATCCTGGTATTCTTTGCGGCTCAGTAAATCAAAGAGTGCCTCTATAATCAATTTTTTTGTTTTATTTTCTTCTTTCAATTTCACAAAAGATCTCCTTTCTGGCACAAAATGAAATAAATGTATCACTTTATTAAGTCACAAAATTCCGGTATAGCAGAATATATGGAGATCATGCTGAACACCACAATCGAAACTTCCGTTTAAATAAGCGTAGAAATATATTCTAAAAACCGTTTCACAGCCAGGGACGCCGTTTTTTTATCACGAAGGGCAATGGCAATGTTCCGGTACGCGGGGACATCCAGCTCCCTGGCAACAATCCGGTAAGGAATCCGCTGTAAGATCAGCTCGGGTAAAATACTGATGCCCAGACCGCTTTCTACCATAGACATAATGGCATAATCATCCCAGGTTGTAAAATGTACATTGGGAGAAATATGGTTTTTATCAAATATTTCTGAAACCTCTGCTTTTGCACCCTTTTCCAGAAGCATGAAAGGATAATCGCACAACGCTCTGACCGGAAACCTCTCACAAGCCGCCATGGGATGGTTTTGGGGCAGGACAACAAGTAATTTATCCTGTTTTAGGAAAATGGTTTCAAACTCTGCATGGGTGGGGAGCCGCAGAAAACCGCAGTCTACCCGTCCCTCTAAAATCCAGTTCTCAATTTCCGTATAATCCCCCAGCAGCAGCTCGTAATCAATATTGGGATAGTCCTTTTGAAATTCCTGGATGATAGCAGGAAGCCAATGGGTCGCAATACTGGATATAGTACCTATCCGGATCAGCCCCGTCTGCAGACCATTCAGCTCATCTACCTGTGTCTGTAATTTCTGGTATTCACTGCACACGTTTTGCACATACGGCAGTAATTTCAAGCCGTCAGAAGTTAACCGCACCCCGTTTCTTCCCCGTTCCAGCAATGAAACTTTCCATTCCTTTTCCAAATCATTAATCATGCGGCTGATTCCTGACTGGGAATAATTTAAAATCTCTGCCGCTTTTGTAAAACTTCCGTATTCAACCGTTTTGGCTAATGCCAGATATTTTTGTATATTCATATCCATATTGTTATCCCCATCCATCTGGTTTTGTTATCCTATTTATGATAAACATTCGCTTTTGTAATTCATAGGGATATGATACACTTGAGGCAGAAAAAATACAAGTTATTAAATAGGAAAGAAAATGGGAAAACAAAATGAAACAAGCATATTTTAAATATTTTTTGGCTTTACTTCTTTTTGGCTCAAATGGCGTAGTTGCAAGCTATATAAAAATGAACAGTTATGAGATTGTCTTTTTCCGGACTCTGACCGGGAGTTTATTTCTTCTTTTACTTTATTTATTTTCAAAAAGAAAGGGAAAGAGAACAACATGTAGGAACCGGAAACACCTTTTTTGCATTCTGATCTCTGGGGCAGCCATGGGATTAAGCTGGATGCTGCTCTATGAAGCCTATCACCAGATCGGTGTGAGTATTGCAACACTTGCCTATTACTGCGGACCAGTTATAGTAATGGCACTTTCTCCCCTGCTTTTCAGGGAAAAGTTATCTAAGGCAAAGTTATTGGGTTTTGCGGCGGTTCTCACAGGAATGTTCTTAGCGAACAGTGCGGATTTCTTACATAATGGGTTCTCAGTGGGATTACTCTGCGGTGTCCTGGCTGCTGTGATGTACGCAGTTATGGTTGTCTTCAATAAAATGGCGTCAAGTATAACCGGGCTGGAAAATGCAGTGCTCCAGCTCCTTGTAAGCTTTCTCACCGTGGCAGTTTTTACATTTGCAAAACAGGGCATAGGATTTTTGATTCAACCACAAAACCTGCTGCCCATGCTGTTTTTAGGAATTGTAAACACCGGAATCGGCTGCTTCCTATACTTCTCCTCTATTCAACAACTGTCAGCAGGAACGGTAGCCGTTTGCGGATATTTAGAACCGCTGTCTGCCCTAATATTTGCTGGGATATTTCTGGGTGAAAAGCTGACGGTAATACAATTTATTGGAGCCGCATTCCTAATATCCGGTGCGGTGGCTAGTGAGTATTTTAATTCCCGGAATGTGGTTTAAAAAAATCGTATTCTTTGTTCAGACCTGGGAATCCCTTCATATATGTTTTCCCATTTTCCATGATGAAACAATTCATATTGTTCAAAGGCACAGGGCAGTCCATTTGCTGCAGAAATGTCGGCGCTGTCCATTAGTTGAAAATGAAGATGGGGAAACATGGAGTTCCCGGTATGTCCAATACACCCCAGAATTTCTCCTTTTTTCAACAACTGTCCCACCGACACTTTAACAGAGCCAGGCTGCAGATGGCAGAACGCAGCATAGACATCATCACTACACTTCATGATAACGTAATTACCTGTTACATTCTTCACCTCATCTTTGTCCGGATCAAACTTGCTGTTAATGCCAGCACGTTTAAAATCGGAAAATAATCTTGCTTTTTCTCGTTCCATGCAATGATCTTCTATTTCTGCCACTGTTCCGTCACAGGGAGCATAGATCTCTCTTCCATAGCAATAACACTGATTCACAGATACGCCTGCCAGCAGATAGGTCAGTGGGCTGATGCTATAGCAGGGATTGCCCTTCCGCTTCCAGTCTACCTGAAGAAAATCATAGGCATATCGCGTTCCTAATAAATTCGTACCATGGCTGGGAATGCGCGTTCCCGGTGTATTAGGGACAGACCACTCTCCCCTTAGCGGGAATTGAACAATTATTGGTTTCTTGAATTCTTCCATTTTCACCTCCATATATTTCCGTTCATGCACACTTTACGACTACTAATTTTTTTATATCCATCAAGTGATTTTCATTTGTAATGCGATAATGTATCCAGCCCCCATCACTACAAGGATATTTATTATCTATATATTCCTGTGTATATTTCTGCATATCTTCATATACAGAGTCAAATTGTTTATTACTTAATCTTATCATTACTGTAAACGCATTATTTTCTGCAAAAACATTACAAACCAATTTTTTGGCTTTTTTATGAGCAATAGCCCAACCATATTTATTTCCATAAGGGAAAACAATATCTTGTTCAGTACCACATTCACTAGTTAACCATTCATTGATTAGAGTAAACAATTCCGCATTTTCGCCACAATATGCGCTCATTTGCCAGAATGTCGGAACATCTTGTTTATTTAACATTCTTTCATACATATAATTATTTCTCCTCATTATTAAGTTAATCCTATATGTCATCTCTTCATGTAAATTCAACAATACCTTACTGCTCTTTTACAAAAATCAAGTCCATTACTCTTGGACATCCATTGGCACTGACTTCTGTTGGTATCATACCAACATACGAAAATCCTTTTTCTGCGTACTCTGTAATTATTGTCCGATGTTCTGCAACCACCGCCATTACCACATGTTTAGAATCGTATTTAACACTAACAAATTCATATTTTTTCATTTCAAAGCTCCTTCGCTTTTGGCTTTTGAATTACAAGAATATTATACTGTTTCCCAACACATATATCAATATAAAAAGCCTACTCATGAACTTGCTGTTTTCACAGATAAAGTACTCCCAGGCATGCATAAAGCCTTGAAAAAAACAGAATTTTAATTTAAATATATGGTATAATCAAATAATACATTTATTTACATCTGTCAGTTAATGTATAGATTTCTATAAAACGCTAAAACGCTGATTTTCGAAAGGAAGGTGTCAATATGATTAAGAACACAAAAATCGATAATGGAAGAGAGTTTGATTGGGGGCGTACCTCCGGTGATTATGCCAAATACAGGGATATTTATCCGAAAGAGTTTTATCAGAAGCTTTTAGATATGGATTTGTGTGTGGATCGCCAAAAGGTATTGGATATTGGAACAGGTACCGGAGTGCTGCCTCGCAATCTATACCGGTATGGAGCGGAATTTACAGGCATTGATATTTCCAAAAATCAGATTGAACAGGCGGTTTTGCTGGCGAAAAAGTCCGATATGGCTATTGATTTCCAATGTGTTCCGGCTGAAAAAATTGATTATCCATGTGATTCATTTGATGTGGTGACTGCCTGTCAGTGTTTTACCTATTTTAATCATGAAGAACTTGCACCTAAGATACATAAAATGTTAAAGCCAAATGGCAGATTCGTTGTGTTGTATATGGCATGGCTTCCATTTGAAGATCTGATAGCCGGTAAAAGTGAAGCTCTTATTTTAAAATATAATCCTGTATGGACAGGATGCAAAGAAATGAGGCACCCCATTTCCATACCGGAAGACTACAAAGAATATTTCACGCTGGAAAACCAGGAGGTATTTGATGTTTCTGTTTCCTTTAACCGTGAAAGCTGGAATGGGCGGATGAAATCCTGCCGCGGCATAGAAGCTTCCCTGTCTCCAGAGGAAGTCAGACAGTTTGACCAGGAGCACCGTAAACTTCTGGAGGAAATAGCTCCTGAAGATTTTACAATTTTACATTATGCTGCAATAACTGTTCTGAGGAAAAATTAATACTACAACATCATAAAATGGAGGATATGTATATGAATAATGAAATAATTTTCAAAAATATACCAATGGAATCATACCCAAGATTAAAACATTTTGAGTATTTTAAAGATATGGCGCAACCCTATGTAGGGGTGACCGTAAACGTAGATATTACTCATTTTTTAAATATGGTAAAAGATAAAGGACTTCCCTTTTTCCTCTCTTTTTTGTACTGTGTTTCAAATGCTGCCAATTCAGTTCCGGAATTAAGGCAGAGAATTTATAATGGGGGAATTATTGAATATCAGAAATGTCCGACTTCCCACACAGTTGCTTTAGACAACAACACTTATTGTTACTGTAAATTGGAAAGTAATTTACAGCTAGATGCATATATTCCATATGCCCTTCAAATGCAGGAACGTGCAAAAACCAAACGAAGTGTGGAAGATGAGGAAGATGCTTTATCCTTATTTTTTATATCCACACTTCCATGGATTACTTATGAATCTTTTATACAGCCAACTCCAAATCCAGCGGACAGCAATCCCAGAATAACATGGGGACGCTATAAGAAGCAGAGTGGACAGGTCTTAATGCCTGTATCAATCCTATGTCACCATGCGCTGGTAGACGGACTGCACCTGTCCAAATTTTATCAAAATCTGGACCTGGAGCTGTTGAAGTTTGGAGTATAATTATTATTTCCGTAATGCATCTGCAGGCTCAGTACGTACCAGGGGCAGGCTTGCACCTCCGCTTATCACCATGACCACAGCAAATGCCGCAATAATGGTGCAGGCTGCCTGAACTCCTGAGACAATTAATGGCAATGATAACAGTCTCCCAATGATCATACTGCATCCCAGCAGCCCCAGCTCCACCACTGTCGTCAGTATGGATAGTAACAGGTTTTCCTGCAGGATCATGCCTGTAATCTGCTGCCTGCGATAACCCAGTGCTGCTAATAGCCCGACTTCCCGGTATCTGGTATTTTGCAGTTTGATCAGGAGAACGGCACAGATAAACAAGCCAATCCCCATAATAAGAATGGACAATACGAAAAAAAGTTTTCCCAGGCTTTGGAATGTATTTTGAAGTGCATATACTTCATCTGAAGCATTGTCGGATTTCACGCCCTGAAGCCCCAGCCGGTTGCTAACCCCAACAATATCAGAAAACTCCTTAACATCATAATTGATGGAATAATTGTCCTGTTTCTGGATACTTTCATAGAGCTTCTGCTCGATATCAGTGCTGACGATAAAGTCATCGTATCCGGCGTTATAGATTCCGCTGATGGTAAGCTCATAACTTTGACCATCCAGCTCCAATGTAAGCTCCCTGCCGACCAGGGATTTAATGTCTCCCGCCATTTTCTTTGCCAGACTTGGCGTAACCGCAATTTCATTCTTGGCTAATCCAGGCATAACACCATAAGACAATCCCTGTGTTGCTTTCGGGGTGGGGAATTTTTCAGCCATAAACTGGCTGTTTCCATCCATATGCAAAGATATATTTTCTAATTTGTATTGATAATATACATTTCCGATCCGTTCATCCGACTTTAGATATGACAGTATTGTACCATCGTCACTTCCCCGGATATAACCGTTATTAAATGCTGTGTTCTTTTCCTGAAACTCCGAAATGGAATATTCCATCACGTTTCCAAAAGAAAGGGAAAATAAAAATGCCAGCATTCCAATGGAAATTGCAAGTGAAACAGCAATATAGCGCTTTAAATGAACACGGAAGTTTTTAAATGCCAGGGATGCCATGGATTTCTTGGATTTCTTATACGGAGTTTCTTCTTTTTGAAGGAGCGGCTTTTCATTGGATATGTACCGGCCTGCCGACTGGTCTTCCATGATTTTTTTGTTCTTAATCTGTATGACTTCATCCGCAAACTCACTTATTTTAGCATCATGAGTGATTACAACAACAAGTCTGTCCCTGGATATTTCCCTGAGTAAAACCATTATTTCCGTAGAGGTACCGCGATCCAATGCTCCGGTAGGTTCATCTGCAAATATAATCTGAGGGTCATTGATCAGAGCTCTGGCAATGGCGGCACGCTGCTTCTGGCCGCCTGAAAGAGTCTCACACAATTGACTTTCTTTTTCTTCCATACCAAGCCTTTTTAGAATAGCCTTTCCCCTTTTCAGACGTTCTTTCTCATCCCCACCCAGCTCACTGGCAAGTAAGACATTTTCCAAAACAGTATATCCAGACAGCAGATGATAATTTTGAAATACAAATCCAACATGATCCCTGCGGTATCTACATAATTCATCTGCATTCATTTTAGTGAGCGAAATGCCTCCCACTGATATCTCACCACTATAATCGGTATCAAATCCTGCAAGCAGATTAAGTAACGTCGTTTTTCCTCCTCCGGATGGTCCCATGAGACACACAATTCCGGTTTTTGGAAATTCATAACTGCAGTGTTCAAATATAGTGTTACTTCCATATTTTTTTGTAATATCATTTATTTTGATCATTCTATCTGTCTCCTGTCATCAGGGAATTCGTTATTTTCGTTGAGAAGCTTATCAATGTTGTTACGATACCTGAAATTATGCCAAATCCAAAAATTATTAGAATTCCCACGCCAAGGAGTTTTACGTTTAAAATATTGACATTCCAGTATGCACTGGTTGCCAAATTGGCTGCCGGTGATATACACAGGAATAAAACAGCCGATACTGCTGCCTGTAAGACACCCTCCGCAAATGACAGCAGTGCCAGATGTCTGCCAGAATAGCCGCTGACTTTATAAATTGCATATTCCCGTTTCCGGATAAATGCCGTAATAAATGCAACAGCCAGGATTATAACGACAGACATAATGCCGATCACAATGATTGCAGCCCCGGACTGCTGATTAGTCTGCTGGTTTAAACGCACCATATCTTCCACCAGCTCAAAACGCCCTAACGGTACAATACCGTCTGCATTCATTTCGTCTTTTATCGCTATCATATCTGCAGGCGTTTTTGCCCGGATGGAAAAATTAACGTCTTCATTTTCCACTCCTGCCTGTGCACGCATTTCATCAGTAGCCGATTTGCTAAAGAAGAAGGAATCCTCAACCGAATATTCTATTAATTCTTCCCCCGCATCGTATTTTACTGTCGTATCCATGACGCCTACTATTTTACATTGGGATGTAACCGGCATGGAAACCGGATCTCCGCTGTTCCAGTTGAATATTGAGCCCTGAAAAGTTACGGTCTTACCCAATGCCTCTTTGTCCTTTAATCCCAGTTTTTCAACAAAGCTCTGGGGAACCACAATTTCATTGCCACTGCCCATAGGCATTACTCCTGCGGTCAGGCGGTTTATAAAGGGAACTGAATTACTTGTATCAATTTTTATATCTTTTTCATCAACGGTAACCTGTATGTCATTATAAGCCTGCGTAAACACAATATGGGATATCCGCTCATCTGCCAGATATTTCTCGTACAATCCATCAATATTCTGTGTCACATCTGCAGCCGGCTCATCATTTTCATTCCCGTTTGTACTTCCGGCACTTACAAAACTGCCAGCAACGCTGATGTCTAAAATACTGTCACCATATGTATGGAACAGTTCATCAAAAGCTGACTGGCCTGTCCCGGTAATCACCCCGCTCACTGCACAAAGCAGTAAAATTGCCCCTACAATCAGAGACACCACATGTATAGAGAATCTCCCACATTGATTTTTTATATTACAGAAAGCTAATCTCACTGCATTGGGAAATCCCAGCTTATTATTTATTGTTTTTGCGGTTTTATTTAAATGGTAATCTGTTTTATTTTTTTTACAATCAGTTTTATCTATTTTGCTCTTAATTTTATTTACTTCGCAATTGATTTTATTTTCTTTACATATTTTATTCTCTTTGCAATCAATTTTATTTCCCACCATGTCAGTTTCATTAACCGTACTGACCAGTTCCCCTTTATCTATCTCATGTATTTTATCTTTCTGATCAATCAAATCCCCATTATGAGTCACAATTATTACTGTTTTTTTCTTCGCTATATCGCGCAGAATTTTCATAATTATTTTTGAAGATTCTTCATCCAGCGCACTTGTCGGCTCATCCGCAATGATGACCAGGGGATCTTTCAGAAGCTCCCGGGCAATTGCCACACGCTGTTTCTGACCTCCCGAAAGCTTTCCTGCCTTTTGCATTGCCAGCTCCTTGATTTTTAAATCAGCCAGAACTTTCATCACTTCCTTTTGATCCGGATTATTTTTCAGATACCGCGGAATCATAATGTTCTCTAATACAGTTAAATCATCCACGAGATGAAAGTCCTGCCACACAAATCCAAAAATATTGTTATAGTAATAGCTCTTATCCAGTTCTGTAAGATTTTTCATGCTTTGTCCGCAGTAAAAAACCTCCCCTTCAAAATCCTGTTCCATACCGCTTATAATTTTTAACAGTGTAGTCTTACCGCTTCCGGATGCCCCCACAATAAAATGAAGGCCTCTGCCGATGGTCATCGAAATTCCCCTCAGGGCAAATTCATCCCCAAACTGCTTTGAAACATTTTTCAATTCAAACATATAGTAATCTCCTCTGTTTACCGGAAAATTTCGTTTTTTTATAAAATTAACCCGGATTTGGTTTTGATACGAATATATTAGCATGGCTGACATAAAATCTTTGTTAAGACATCCGTAATTTTCTTAACAAAGATTTTACGTGTACGTGATATAATGATATAAAATCCAGGAGGTGGATCAATGAGAATTTTAATAGTGGAAGATGAAATAGATTTATGTGACTCCATAGCTGAAGGGCTGCAGATCGATGGCTATGCTGTGGATACCTGCTATAATGGGGCAAAAGCTTATGAGCTTATCACAACGGAAACTTATGACCTTGTTGTGCTTGATTTAAATCTGCCGGGCATGGATGGCCTGGACGTACTGGCTAAAGTGCGCAGTCAGGATAAAAGCATTAAAATACTGATCTTATCCGCAAGAGGCAGCGTTACTGATAAAGTAACCGGGCTTGATACAGGCGCTAATGATTATCTTGCAAAGCCATTTGATTTTGAAGAATTAGAAGCCAGAATCCGGTGTTTGCTTCGGAGGACATTTATACAGGAAGATACCATACTTGTGTGGGAAAGCATTGCACTTGATACCGTAAGGCGCTCCGCTTCCGTAAATGGTGTAGAACTGGCTTTGACAAAAAAAGAGCTGGCACTCCTAGAATATTTCCTGCTTAATCCAGGCAAAGTAATCAGCCAGGAGGAAATGATGGAGCATGTGTGGAATATGGAAGCAGACAGCCTGAGTAATGCAGTACGCGTACATATCGCTTCCTTACGCAAAAAATTGAAAGCATCACTGTCCTATGACACCATTGCAACTAAAATCGGCGCAGGATATTTTCTGATCGGAGGTAATAAATCATGTTAGGTAAAATTTCTATCCGTCTTCGCCTTACCATCCTGAATGTAGTTCTACTCACCATCTGCTGCGTCATCCTGGCAGTCATTTTAAACGTTTCAGCAAACAGGATGGCAAATGTTATCGAATCAAGTGTTGTAACTCCTGCATTACAATTCGAACCAGGTGCGGAGTTACCCCAAACGGAAAAACAGGAACCCGATACAATCGCTGGCGGCGCTGACACAATACCTGCTGTACCAGTTCAAAGTTCCCAATCTGCACGTCAGATCTTTTTATATCAGAGTATCATCTATGTGGTGTTGCTGCTGGTTCTTGGCGGGCTACTGACCTATTATATTTCCGGTAAGGCATTAAAGCCCCTGCATATACTTAGCCGCCAGATGAGAAATTGTACTGTCTATAACCTATCTGAAGATTTAAAAGTACCCAAGAGCCATGATGAAATCGCAGATTTAACCTGTTCATTCAATGAAATGTCAAATAAACTAAATGATGCCTTTGCCATGCAAAAACGGTTTTCCCAAAGTGCCGCACATGAACTTCGCACTCCTCTTACTGTACTTAAAACAAAAGTGGATGTATTTAAAAAGAAAAAAGACCGCACGACAGAGGAATATGATAAATTACTATCTGTCATATCTTCCCATACAGACAGAATGTCTGATTTGGTCAAAGATCTCTTAGATCTTACCAATATGGATGCTTTGGTGTGTGATCAGGAAATTGAACCAGGAGAACTTCTGATTGATGTTGCGGCGGAATTATCCCCTCTTGCAAAGGATAAAAATATCTATATTACGGTTTCCGGCAGTGCACCCGCTCTGACTTGCAACAAAAATCTGCTGCACAGGGCTTTTTATAATATTATTGAAAATGCAATAAAGTACAACACCGAAAACGGTATCGTTGAAATTACCATGAATGCACATGAGAAAAATACCATAATCACCATAAAAGATAACGGTATCGGAATACCACAGGATATGCAGGCTCTTATTTTTGAACCATTTTTCCGGGTGGATAAATCCCGATCCCGTCAGATGGGCGGGGCCGGACTTGGACTTTCTATTGTAAAATCTATTGTAGAAAAACACAATGGTACCATTTCCGTATCAGATAATCCAAATGGCGGTACCATTTTTGAACTTCGGCTGCCGCTGGATAGTGTTACTCTATAATGTATAGGATTAGTACTATAGCGAATACTTTATATTGGGGTTTCGCTGAGTGAGGACGCTTTGTGGATGGAGGTAGTGTACGGAAAGAGAAGGGG